>Ga0164243_10000095_pt1 | contig 228959 bp, 217 predicted proteins | sample OricompcompostOP_FD_108781 | JGI IMG/M metagenome (GOLD analysis project Ga0164243, IMG submission 108781) | Organic Plus compost microbial communities from Emeryville, California, USA - Original compost - Organic plus compost (OP) | ecosystem: Engineered > Solid waste > Mixed feedstock >... | reverse complement strand
TTATACAAATAAGGCTAACTTTTTATTTACCGTTGAGAACGGATTGATAACAAGTTGGAGAATGAGATATTAAGTACGATAGTTTATTACCTATAAAAGGACTGCTGATAACATCGCATTGGCGAAATGGCGGTTTAAGGGAGAAATTGAAAGTTTCTCCTTTTTTTTGTCGCAACAGTCTTTTATATTTCCTTTTTTCATAAATTTAGAAAATAATAAAAGGCTGTTGCTTAGGTAAGTGCCAGACTGAAAGTTTAGGTTTTCTAATCCGCCACTATCGCCAATACGCGAACCGTTAATATTTCATTCCTACATCACAGAAATTTTGTATCTTAGCATTATAGCAATTGCAGCTAAAACGTATGTCAAACCAGTGAGTGATTCGGTGAGTTGGAAAAAGGGAAGTTTGTAAAATACTGATAAATAGATTGATAGAAAGTAGGTTCGATTCCCCTACGGGCTACCAAAGTTGAAAAAGAGGCAAAATCCGGTCTAAATTCTGGTATGCCTCTTTTCTTTTTTGTTATAATTTATCGAAAATAAGCAATATACAAGAATGACGAATTTATTCTTGTGGTTCGACATTCATCGGTTTTCTTATTGCAGCTGATGCCTGGGGAAAGAAGCAGGTGCTGAAGCCGCTGCTTGGTGCGATAATCGGCATGAAGCCGCCGGGAGTAGGGCCGCTTTACATTTCTCAAATCCAGTTATAGCAGCAGAATAACTTTTTATACCGCAATATATGGCATTAAACACTGTATCTGGCATAATTTAATTTTAAAACCTATCCAATAATTTTTTATAAGTGGTCTTCGGATTGCTTGTCTATTGGTACTTGCCCAAAAAAGTTTTAATGGCTTTTTTGGGTAAAAATTTCTCCAATGTTCTATAAAAAATAATATCATATTTGCGGTGAAAATTTATCCAGCATTTGTTGCAATTAGCAGAATATTCCTTGTGTATTTTCTGCGTCGTTATACCATTGTAGATTTCGTCAAGTGGTCTTTCATAGACGTTACCTAACTTGAAATCCAGATTTTTCGGAGCCGGGTTATCGGCAAATATACCTTTGTCAACTCGGATATCTGCTGAATTAGGTGTAAATTACTCCTGTATAGCAGTTGGATATGACGTCGCACCTGATAGGACAGATACCGCACACATGCAAACCATTGGTGTACGACACACGGTGGGTATGATATCGGTTCCTGTTTCGTTGAACTATACGATTTCTGAAAATTTTTCGGTTTCCTTGGGCGTAACGCCGTTTAAGGCCATAACAGCGCGACACCGGGAAACTCTACAATTTTACTAATGGGAACCTGCCAATCCGTCTTCGGGCGATTCAACAAGACGGTTGGTCAGCGAACGTCGGGAATTTCAATATGCGGATTCAACATATAAAAACAATACCTATTTAGGTTTCACCCGATTATCAGGAAGAATAAGCCCGCCTTCTGTCAGCTTATGTCGTCTTTGACCGTAATGTCTGTTGTACCTTTTTTAGCGCATTGATGTAGATGGCACCGGCGGGGAAATCGGTAATGGAGACCATCGGTACGATGAGTTCTTCATCGAAGCCGCTCAGTGAATATTTTTTGTTGCCGTTGGCGACCAACACATTAACATAATCTCCCTCCGATATGTAGTAGGTTTCCTGTGTAAATTCCAGTTCCTTGATTTCCTCGGGCTTTTCTTTTTTGCAGGATAGGGCAAACAATGCAAAAGTATGCATGATAGCATGATGCGCAGGCTGCTAGATAATGGGTTAAGTTGTAGTTTCATATGATAAATTTATAAAACAGTCTCTTACTTAATTGAATAGGTTAACCGGTATTCCTTAACGGCAAGTGTGTCGCGTTCTCCCAATGTTTTTATAAACGATTCGTTGAATTCATTGCTCATGTGACCGTGCGATATTTGTTTAAGGTTACCGTGTTCGTCATATCGGACCAGTTTATAATGGAGCCGCGATAGTTCAAGAGTACGATCTTGGTTGCGTACGATAAACCGGATGTTATATGTATCGTTTGAATTGATGTCAATGTCATATTTAAAAAATCAGATGTCACGATGGGATCAGAGGACACCTTATTTGTGGCAGAGAACTTCAAAGCCGTTACCTCGCCAATTTCGCTTATATTGATGGTTTTACTAAATGAGGAGTACTTTATGATGTCCTTACCCTCAAACGTGAAATAGGAATTAGCGAACCAATCAGGATCTGGCTCCACAAACTTAGATTGATGAGAAATAATGCCAGTATTGGTCTCTTCGAAATACAAACGATCAAGAAACCCCTGAACGGTTTTCTCGTTGTTCTTCGGATTAAGCTCAGTCGCTCCTATGAAGAAACGCATTTCCGAGACGGGTTCTATAGCATCAAAAGTCATTTGATATGGATATTTCACGATCTCTGTTTCTTTGCTGCAGCTATATAAAATGCCCACTACGCTCAACAGGGTAAAAATCTTCTTCATTTGTTTAGTGTTTATCTGTTATTAAATCGGCTTTTTCGAATACATCATGTATAAGTATATCCAACGCTTTTTTTATCCGTTCTTTGCCTTGAGTTTGTTTAATGTCAATTCCGCAGAATGTACTACCGTTTGACTCTGCGTGGAGAGCAAGGTAATACAGCCCCGCGACCTGTAATGCCAACACTGCTCTCAGATCGATGTCTTTTTGTTCAAAATACGGATCAAGATGCCGAAGCAAACGTTCCCCTGTTTCTTCCCTGCTATCTGCCAATCTGCGCAGGATTTCATTTTTTTCACCGATTTCCCAGTGAATGAACTTTTGCAAGGACTTATCCTCGAGAATGGCTTCAAATTGTCCCTGCAACAAAGAACTCATCTCATCAGCATTAATACACCGCGGATCTTCGGACAATCTTTCAATGACATCTTTTGCCTTCGTATTCCAGTAATCCTTCTGTCTAATATAAGTTTCGATTAAGGTATCTAAGCTACCAAAGTAGGTATATACCAGTTTTCTGTCCACTCTCGCTTCTTTACTGACATTGGAGACATTAAGCCCAGAATAGCCCTGTTTTTGGATCACTTCACCCACTGCCTTAATCAGTTTGTGCATTGTTCGGCATTTTTCCCTGAGAGGACCGGAAGATACTTTTCGATTTTTTTTTATAGGCTCTGTAATTCCGATCGATTGTTCCATGCTGATTATCTTTACAATGCAAATCTAAATATTTTATCTCACACGTGAGATAAAATTTCAGTTGTCAAATGAAACACGTAATTTTACAGGATGAAAATGAATTTTTTAATATTCATCCTCCTAATGTCTTTCCTATCTTGCCAGCAACGGAAAGCAACGGATAACGTGGAACCTGTTGCAAAAGGGGATTATTTTGAGCTGGGCAAAGAATATGTCCATATGATACCCGACAGTCTCCGAACAGCGGAACAGCAGGCGGTTTATGATAAACTGCAAAAGGAACTTCCGCGGATACTCGGAGAGCATGTGATGGTCGAGGATAGCCTTCTTGTTTTTAAGATGGCCCGAGATGAATTCGAGGGAACCGGCCTTCCGAGCCAGTATTATGATCTTGTGTTGAAAGATATTCAAAACATCAATTACTTCTCCATTTCTGGAAAGTTTCATGATCAGAGCTTGGAGGAAATCTGGGACGACGGGAAATATTATAAAGCATTAATCGAACAGAACGCAGGGGAGAACAAGTAGTGAGGCACTAAATGATGAAACTGGCAAAAGAATTTATTTTAGGCATAAACGCTTGCAATGATTTCATCAATCGGAGAAACATATATAGAAGTTTACAGCTTTCTAAAACATCGACTGACAAACTTGCAGAAATTCAAACTAGCCTTGGACCCGGCAATAAAATCGTCATAAATGTCGGGCCACCTCCATTAAAAGCGCTCACCACCACATCATGCCCGTTCAGCACGTTGGCAACTTCCTCTACGTAATTGACATCGACAGCTAGGGCCAAAGCTCCCGGGGGCTACCCCAATACAAACCTCCGCAACCCAATCGATTATTGGGACGATAAGTGATAAGGAACGCCACATCAAATTAATAGGGCAAGTTTATTCATCCAAGTAACAATCGTTTCTAATCTTGTCTATTTATTGTTAAATTGCGGAACTGTTCTTTGTATATACATCAAACGGTATTGGTTTACTCAACTGTAGATTAAAAAGGAACTCGCATTGTCCTGCGGGCCTGGGTATCTTTCCCTAAAATCTTCTTCAGTGGCATGGTGTTAAACCGAAGAATTTTTAACCAATATAAATCTGTAAAAAACCGACGATGCAAACAAGAAATCCCAAATCGCCCGGCCAACAGTTTCAGGAGGCCTTATCTAAAGAAAGTCCTCTACAGATTGTGGGTGCCATCAATGCCAACCATGCATTATTGGCACAGCAGGCTGGGTTTAATGTCATTTATCTTTCCGGAGGTGGTGTTGCCGCCGGATCGTTGGGCATTCCCGACTTGGGGATTACCACTTTAGACGATGTGCTGATCGACGTTGGACGCATCACGAATGTATGTGAGCTGCCACTAATGGTGGACGTAGATACCGGTTTCGGCCCCTCCGCATTCAACGTTGCCCGTACGGTAAAATCGCTGATAAAAGCGGGTGCGGCCGCAATGCATATCGAAGACCAGGTGGGAGCCAAACGTTGCGGACACCGCCCCGGAAAGGAAGTAGTGGGCAAAGAAGAGATGGTGGATCGTCTAAAGGCTGCCGTTGATGCAAGAACGGACGAATATTTTATGATCGGTGCCCGAACAGATGCTTTTGCCGTGGAAGGTCTTGATAAGACGCTGGAAAGGGCCGTGGCATATAAAGAGGCCGGAGCAGATTTCATTTTTGCGGAAGCCGTAGCCGAACTCTCTCATTATCGAAAATTTGTAGAAGCCACAGGTATTCCAGTCCTGGCAAATATCACTGAGTTCGGCATGATCCCCATGTACACGATCGATGAGCTCCGTGATGTGGGGGTGCAACTGGTATTATACCCACTTTCCGCATTCCGTGCCGCCAACAAAGCCGCAGAAAATGTATATCATCATATCCGAAAGGACGGTACACAGAAAAATGTATTGGATGCCATGCAAACTAGGGAGGAACTTTATAAGAGCATTGGCTATCATGACTATGAACAAAAGTTAGATAACTTATTCAAAAAGGATAAAAATGACTGATAACCAAGAAAACCCTACTTTCAAACCCAAAAAAAGTGTGGCACTGTCTGGTGTTGCTGCTGGCAATACCGCACTGTGCAGCGTAGGGAAAAGTGGTAATGATCTACATTACAGGGGATACAATATTCTAGATCTAGCAGAAAAAGCCGAATTTGAGGAAGTGGCCTATCTGCTGATCTATGGTTCGCTGCCCACTAAGCCACAGCTGGTCAATTACAGGACCAAATTGAAGTCCTTAAGGGGACTGCCGAATTCGGTCAAGAACATTCTTCAACAGATTCCGGCAGCTGCCCATCCTATGGATGTGATGCGTACTACGGTTTCAGCCATCGGCTGTGTCCAACCAGAAAAAGAAGATCATAATATTTCGGGAGCTAGGCACATTGCCGATAAACTGCTGGCCTGTTTCAGTTCTGCACTGCTGTACTGGTACCACTATGCATATAACGGAAGAACCATTGAGGTAGAAACAGATGACGAAACCATAGGCGGGCACTTTCTGCACCTGCTCCACGGCCGCAAACCCCCGGAATCGTGGGTTAAAGCGATGCGGGTTTCTCTCAACTTGTATGCAGAGCACGAATTCAATGCTTCTACGTTTACCAGTCGGGTTATAGCGGGCACAGGTTCTGACATCTATTCGGCCATTACGGGTGCAATTGGGGCACTGCGTGGTCCGAAGCATGGAGGGGCAAATGAGGTTGCCTATGATATCCAGAATAGATACGGTTCGCCCGATGAAGCGGAGGCAGATATCCGCAAGCGATTGGAAAACAGGGAAGTGATCATTGGTTTTGGACATCCGGTATATACCATTTCCGACCCGAGGAATGTAGTGATCAAACAGGTGGCCAAACAACTTTCGGAAGAGGCAGGGGATATGGTTCTATACCAAGTTGCAGAGCGCCTGGAAACCCTGATGTGGAATGAAAAGAAGATGTTTCCCAATCTGGACTGGTTCTCCGCCGTTTCCTATCACCGGATGGGTATACCTACACTGATGTTTACACCGCTGTTTGTGATATCAAGGGTCACCGGATGGAGTGCACATATCATTGAGCAGCGGGAGGATGGGAAGATCATCCGTCCGAGTGCTAACTATATCGGTCCCGAAAACAGGGATTTTGTACCCCTTGATAATCGCTAAGTAAACCCTTCACTATTCACGACTAATTGAAACCTAAAAATGTCATTATATATTTCTAACGAAAGACCAGCGTACGATAAAGTACTAACAGACATCGTAGATTATGTCCTAGATTATGAAATCAAAAACGAGCAGGCCTGGAAAACAGCACACTATTGCCTGCTCGATACGCTGGGATGCGGTTTTGAGGCCCTGAGTTATCCTGCCTGTACCAAATTGTTGGGGCCTATCGTACACGGCACCATTGTTCCCAATGGTGCAAAGGTTCCTGGTACGCAATTCCAGCTGGATCCTGTTCAGGCTGCCTTTAATATCGGTACGATCATCCGCTGGTTGGATTTTAACGATACCTGGCTGGCAGCCGAGTGGGGACATCCATCAGATAACCTGGGCGGTATTCTAGCTGCCGCCGACTGGCTGTCCCGAACGTCGGTAGCTGGCAATAAACCTCCCCTGTTGATGAAGGATGTACTGGAGGCGATGATTAAGGCGCATGAAATCCAAGGTGTACTGGCATTGGAAAACTCATTTAACAAGGTTGGTTTAGACCATGTGATTTTGGTAAAGATAGCCTCAACCGCAGTGGTGGGAAAATTGATTGGCCTGACTCGCGATGAACTGCTCAATGCCGTTTCGCTGGCTTTCGTAGATGGGCATTCCCTGCGCACCTACCGGCATTCTCCTAATACGGGAAGCCGTAAATCATGGGCGGCTGGCGATGCCACTTCCCGTGCCGTACGTCTGGCACTCATAGCCAAAACTGGGGAAATGGGCTACCCGTCGGTACTTACTGCAAAGATCTGGGGCTTTTATGATGTGCTGTTCGAGGGGAACGAATTCAGGTTTCAGCGTGAGTATGGTTCTTATGTGATGGAAAATGTCCTCTTTAAGATTTCCTTTCCAGCCGAATTCCATTCACAGACCGCAGTGGAAGCAGCCATGACCATGCACGAAAAATTGAAAATATTGGGAAGGACAACTGAAGAGATCAAAAAGATTACCATCCGTACCCACGAAGCGGCCATCCGTATCATTGACAAAAAAGGACCATTGAACAATCCCGCCGATAGGGACCACTGCATCCAGTACATGGTTGCCGTGCCTTTGATCTTTGGAAGGCTGACCGCCGCCGACTACGAAGATAATGTGGCCTGTGACGCCAGGATAGATGTGCTGCGTGACAAAATGGAATGTGTAGAAGATGCGACATTTACAAGAGATTACCACGATCCTACTAAGCGTTCGATAGCCAACGGACTGACCATTGAATTCAGCGATGGGACAATTTTGGAAGAAGTCGCAGTTGAATATCCCATTGGGCATAGACGTCGCAGGGAGGAGGGTATTCCGGAGCTGTTGAAAAAATTCACGGTCAACCTGGCCAGAAAATTCCCTGAAAAACAACAGCATGCAGTTCTGGAAGCCTCACTGGATTATATCAGACTTTCAAATATGCCTGTTGACGAATTCGTGGATCTATTGGTCATTTAAAAAGCAATATTTTAAAATGAGCTTTAACAGAAATAAGTTAGAGCTGCCCAATGGTCGGAAGAAACTATTGCTTCATTCCTGCGGTGCACCCTGCTCGGTAGAGGTAATGAAGCCGTTTACCATTCAGCGACGCTCCCATCGGTATGTCTCCAAACAGGATTCCGCCAGTTATGGCCGGTCGCTGCCATTTTTCGCACATATTCCTCATTTATTTCGATCCCCAACCCCGGTTCTTCTGGAATAGCCACATATCCACCCTTGTATTGGAATACGGTCTTATCTGTCAGGTAATCAAGGAGGTCACTTCCCCGGTTATAGTGGATCCCTGAGCTCTGCTCCTGTATAAAGGCATTATGACAAGTAGCATCCACCTGTAGACAGGCAGCCAAGGCAATAGGCCCCAACGGACAATGGGGCGCCGCGGCGACGTCGAAGGCCTCTGCCATGGAAATTATTTTCTTGCATTCGGTGATGCCGCCAGCATGGGAGAGGTCGGGCTGAATAATATCGGCATAACCCCCTTGCAGCAAGGTCTTGAACTGCCATTTGGAGAACATGCGTTCACCGGTAGCAATGGGAATAGAAACGTGATTGGCTATCTCTCTCAGATCTTCATTATTCTCGGGAAGTACAGGTTCTTCGATAAACAAAGGGTGGTATGGTTCCAGCTCCTTGGCTAGCATCTTGGCCATGGGTTTGTGCACCCGGCCGTGAAAGTCAATGCCTATGCCGAAAGCCCGGCCAGTAGCCTCCCTAACCGCCGCGATGCGCGCTACGGCCGCGTCGATCTTATCGTAGCTGTCGACATACTGCAGTTCTTCAGTGGCGTTCATCTTCACTGCTAAGAAGCCATCATCTGCCATTTTCTTTGCTGCCAGGCCCACCTCCGCCGGCCGGTCGCCGCCGATCCATGAGTAAACCTTCATCCGATCCCTCACCTTTCCACCCAGTAGCTGATGGATTGGTGCACCATAAAACTTACCTTTTATGTCCCATAAGGCTTGGTCAATGCCGGCTATTGCGCTCATTAAAATAGGGCCTCCCCGGTAAAATCCTGCCCGGTACATCACGTTCCAATGATCCTCTATTGCGAGAGGGTCTTTGCCAGTTAGGTATTCCATCATTTCCTCAACGGCGGTTTTCACCGTTGCTGCCTTCCCTTCGATTACCGGCTCCCCCCAGCCTATAATTCCTTCATTGGTCTCTATTTTTAAGAAGAGCCAACGTGGGGGAACTTGAAATAACTCGTAGCTTCTGATTTTCATTCGTCTATCGGTTAGAAGTATCCTGATAAGCGAATGTAACTATTCTTAGATAAATTTGTTAGAAAAACAAATCTGATGATGAAGAGCGATATGTCCATTACCTATGGTAAAGGTTGCGAGATAAACTATTTGATACAATCTTTTTTTTGTATAACAGCATGCTCTTTCTATCCATGAAAACCGACGATAATATATTCCAGACATTTTTTTTATGTTTGTATTAATAATATTATAAACCCTAGTTCGAATCGATGGAGTTTTTAGACGGCGTTAACGCTCTTACCCTGGTTTTTACCGCGATATTACTTTTTGCCATTGCCTACCGGTTTTACGGTATTTACCTCGCAAACAAAGTATTACGATTAAGTAATCAATATGCTACGCCGGCCGTGGAGTTTGCCGACGGGAAAGATTATGTGGCTACCAATAAGAATGTACTCTTTGGCCATCATTTTGCGGCCATTGCTGCGGCAGGGCCATTGGTTGGTCCTGTATTGGCGGCGCAATTCGGGTACCTGCCTGGCACCCTATGGATACTAATTGGTTGTGTATTAGGGGGTGGTGTGCATGATATGGTAGTGCTATTTGCATCAGTACGGCATAAAGGACAAAGTTTGGCTACCATTGCATCAAAGGAAATCGGAAAGTTGACAGGTACGGTTGCGGGCTTCGCCATTTTGTTTATCCTCATCTTAACGCTTGCTGGACTTTCACTCGCCTGTATCAATGCCATGCATGAAGCCTCATGGTCGCTCTTCACGGTTTTGATCACCATGCCAATTGCTATAATCATGGGCTTGATCATGCGCTATCGGGCCAACAGTACCTTGTTTGCCAGTATTTTGGGTGGTGTACTGCTCATAATAGGTATCATTGGTGGACATGGTTTGATGCAATATGAAGCGATGAACTCGCTTTTTAGTTGGGATATTACGACCATTTCCCTGGCGATACCTGTGTATGGCTTTATTGCTTCTGTACTTCCGGTATGGTTGCTGTTGGTGCCGAGGGATTACCTTTCTACTTACCTCAAAATTGGCACTATTGTTATGTTGGCTATTGGGGTGATTGTCATCCATCCCACATTACAAATGCCGGCGCTTACGTCTTTCATCCATGGAGGGGGGCCTATCATTGGCGGTCCCGTTCTTCCCTTCGTTTTTATTGTGATTGCTTGTGGGGCCATATCGGGTTTTCATGCAGTGATTGCTACTGGGACGACACCCAAGATGATTTCCCATGAACGTGAAATTTTATTTGTAGGCTATGGTGCAATGTTGGTGGAGGGTTTCGTCGCACTCATGGCTTTGATTGCTGCGTGTACCTTGGTGCCTGGAGATTATTTTGCTATTAATACGCCTACAGAACACTATGATGCTTTTCTGGCGGCAAACCCAGGACTTCATGGTGTTGATATCGATTATTTTTCAGATAAAATCGGGATTGACTTGCATGGCCGAACGGGCGGTGCTGTTTCATTGGCGGTAGGAATGGCCCATATTTTCAATAAGATTCCGGGAATGGATACGCTTATGGCCTATTGGTACAATTTCGCGATCATGTTTGAGGCGGTATTTATTTTAACTGCCATTGATGCGGGTACCCGTGTTGGCCGATTCTTCTTACAAGAGATGTTGGGCGGTGTATGGCCACGGTTTAATGATAAGAATTGGACCCCGGGCATTATCATCAGCAGCTCGCTGTTTACCTTTGCTTGGGGATACTTGGTTTATACCGGAAATATAGGCAGCATATGGCCCTTGTTTGGGATTAGTAACCAGCTATTGGCTGCCTGTGGTTTGATTGTGTGTACGACGATGCTCATTCGTTTAAACCGGGGCAAATATGCCTTATGTTCTGCTATTCCGGGGGTTTTTATGGCACTCATTACGTTTTGGGCCGGTTATCTTCAGGTAGTTGATAGCTATTTGCCGAATGGCCAATATCTCTTGGCGATTTTAGCAATGGTAGCCATGGTTTTGATGTTGATCGTGTTTGTCGGTGCGTTTCGAAAGTGGTATGAATTGCTTCAAATAGATCGCCATGAAATCGATTTTTATGGAGAACCTGTCAAAGAGCTGGTAGAACGCTGATTTAAAACTCAGGAGATTGGCTAACACAATCTGGCTCTAGGAGACTGAAGCTAGTTCATGACATAGAATTGTTTAGATGAAAAAAATAGACCTCTATGAAATCGCAATTAAAGTACTGGGATTATACCTTATAACCGTAGTCATCGGTCAGTTTCAATCTATTTTGACTTTTATACCTGCCTACCTGCAACAGGGAAGTCCTCTTGAAAATTCGGGTGGCCTTGATCAGGCTTCCTTTTTTTTAACCGTGTGTTTTGGGTTTATGCTTTTGGTAATTTTTACCTGGATTTTGCTGTTCAGGACCAAACAGGTTACGCGCTTAATCTGCAAACAAACTGATGAAATGGAATCCGTAGAACTATTCGCTGAAAGGAAGACCGTCTATGAGATTTGCTTGGTTTTACTGGGTTTAGTGACTATTGTCTATACGTTGCCTGATTTTATCGTTAAGCTGAAAAGTTATGTAATGTTGGCTAAAAATGGATTTTCAGTCAACTCTTACGATAAAACTTTCTTGATAACTTCAACGATTAAAGTTGTTATGGGTATTTTGGCAATCAAATATTCGGTTCAGATCTCAAGCTATTTGGCTAAACGGAAGAAAATATCATAAAAAAGGATGGAGTCTGCAGATTGGAATATGTATAAGCATTTTTTCACCCGCCAGGACGTCCCTCCCAAGACGCTCCTGTTGAGGGAGGGTGATATTTCAAAAACCGCTTATTATATTGAGAAGGGTTGCGTGAGAAGTTGGTTCAATAACGACGGCAAGGACATTACCTTCCAGTTTTTCTTTGAAGGACAGGGGGTATCTTCCGTTGAAAGTTTCATAAACAATCAACCGAGCTTATACGGTTTGGAAACGATTGAACCCTGTATTCTCCAAGGTATTTCAAAAAGCGATTTTTATCACATTCTAGATCATTCGGCAGGCTTTAAAAAAGAATTTGACCGCCAGATATTCAATCGCTTGTTTTTTTATCAGCAACTATTTTTATCCCGGATTAAAGATAGTCCCCAAAAACGCTACGAAGTTTTATTGAAAGAGCATCCTGAAATTTTAAAACGGATTCCACAACATTACATTGCTTCTTATTTGGGTATTACACCCGTTTCATTAAGTAGAATCAGAAACAGGCGCTGACCGATTTCTTTACAATTGTTATCGTGTCGGGTGCAATTCGCTTGCATTTTTGTATCAGTATAAATGATCTAGAAATGAGAGTAGTAATTGTGTTTAACCATCCGTATGAAGGAAGCTTTTGCAATGCCATCCTCCGGTCTGCAATTAAAGGAATTGAGAAGAATGGAAATGAATATGATTTGATCCATCTCGATGATGAACATTTTAATCCTGTTATGACCGCCGCTGATCTGAAGGCATTTAAAGACAGGCGGGCAATTGACCCCAAAGTGAATGAGTATAAGCAGAGAATAGAACGTGCAGATTACTTGGTTTTCATTTTTCCAATTTGGTGGGAACTGATGCCGGCCATGACCAAGGGATTTATTGACAAGGTAGTGTTTCCGGGTGTGGCGTACGACTATAGAGTGAATGGGTTGGGGATGATACCACTTTTTAAGAACCTCAGGAGCGTGACAGTGATTACGACAATGAATACAGCCAGAATAGTCTATCGGTTAGTTTTTGGCAATGCGGTCAAAAGAGCTTTGTTGACCGGAACGTTTTGGAAGGTCGGCTATAAAAACAGAAAATGGATGAATTTTGGAATGGTGAAAACGGTGTCTGATAAAAAACGGCAAAAGTGGTTAATAAAAGTTGAGGACTGGTTCTCCAAATTAAAATAGATCGCTAGCGAAGCGTGAAGGCAAATATTCGGCAAACGAGCGGGCAATGTCGGTTACTTTTGTCTTAAATGCCATTGGAGTTGGTATAGGTCCGGTTGTCTTTGTCACAGGTCTGGTTGGAGTTGTATCAATGCTGGTCGGAGTTATACCAATGCTGGTCGGAGTTGTCTTAAATACCATTGGAGTTGACATAAGTCCGGTTGCCTTTGTCGCAGGTCTGGTTGGAGTTATACCAATGCCGGTCAGAGTTGTCTTAAATGCCATTGGAGTTGGTATAAGTCCGGTTGCCTTTGTCGCAGGTCTGGTTGGAGTTATACCAATGCCGGTCAGAGTTGTCTTAAATGCCATTGCATTTACTTCAATGTTGGTTGCAGTTGTCTTAAATGCAATTGGAGTTGGTATAAGTCTGGTTGTCTTTGTCACAGGTCTGGTTGGAGTTGTACCACTGCTGGTCGGAGTTGCCTTAAATGCCATTGGAGTTGGTATAAGTCCGGTTGCCTTTGTCGCAAGTCTGGTCGGAGTTAACGCAAGTCTGATCGGACTTAATATAAAGCTGTTCGCCTATAAGCCCCTGCCGTTTGTCTTTACCGCATTGCAACCGCTTATAAAGGTCCTCCTCAGACCGTATAAGACCATTCTACTACGTGTATAAGGCCGGTTTTCCCTTTCTTTTATTTTTTTAAAAAAAGTTGTTTCCATAAGCTCCCTTCTTTCCGACTATAAGATTAAATGAATAATTAACATTCAAAGGAGTTTCCGAAAATCCTGTAAAGAGTAGGGAGTTATTTAAATTATTATTATCATGAAATCATTTGTTTTAATGACAGCTTTGTTGACAGTTTTTACCCTTGCATCAGAGGCACAGGTCCGCGCGGACAGAAAGACGGTAAACTCTAACATCTCAAAGCAAGTTAGACCGAACGTGTTAAAGGAAGTGAGAACCATCGCCCCGACATTTTCTAAGTCAGAACAGGCGGAGATCAAAAAAATTCTTGGTCGGGACTACGTTCCTGTATTCAGCGAAAGAGGTGAGCTTTCTATAGCAACGCCTTCATCAGTGAAACACGTAAGAGCTTTAGGAGGGGGATTTTCGAAAAATCCCGGAAGTGTTGCCTCCAATATCTTAATCCATTCCGGTTGGGTACTTGCCACCTCTAAAGATGTATTAGACGCCATGAGGTCAAAGCTTGGAGCACAACGTTTCCGCCAATTGGAAGCCATCGTTTCTAAGTAAACATTGATGCAACCGTTGGCGAATCCTTGTTCGCCGATTGGAAGAGTTTGGGCTGCTTATCCCGCTTAAGTGCAGTGTGTAAGTCGCAAGTCCTGATACCATGTATTAGATCAGGCAAAGAAAAGCAGCAGCTGTATAGGCAGCCCCTCTCTTAAGCAAAATGAATCACCTAAATTTATTATGATGAATTATCGTATTCCATATCCGGTTCGTGCTAATATTTTCGCCTATCCCGACTACGCTTATGCCAAGCATCAGTTTGAGTATTTCAGGATTGCGGTTGCAGCTTTCTCGCTTTTCAATTTCTTTCTGTTTATCGTAGACTACGATGTCTTATTGGCATCAAATGGCATGATCAGCTGGGAAGTAACCAGTGCCAATTCTTTTTGGTTCGAACCCCATTTGCAAAAACTGACCAGCCTAATTAATCCGAGTGTGTTGTTGTACAGTGCGATTCTTGTCTATATTTTATCGCTCACCCTGCTTGGATTAGGGATTAAGGCCAGGTTGATGGCCGTGATATCGTTTGCCTGTTTTCTTCTTTTTTCAATACAGTTGCATCCCTATTTATATGGTGTCGACTTATATCAAAGTGTTTTTCTGTTCTTTCTATGTGTTTTCCCGAGCGGTCACTCATTGGCCCTTTCAAAGAACTCATTGAATGAGACTATCTGTGCGCATCAGCAGATCGCCATACGGGTTATTCAGGTTTATCTGATGATCACGTATTTTTCTGCCGGTCTCGGGAAAGTGCAAATGCCCTCTTGGTTCAATGGTGAATTTCTATTCCTTAGTTTATCCGACCCCACCTACCAGTTTGTCCCATTTCCTATGGATCTGGATTATCACTTTTTTATGGTGTCGGGATGCGTTGTGGTATTCTTGGAGCTATTATACCCTCTGCTGGTACTGATTCCCTATGTACGAAGTTTTGTACTGTTAAGCGTACTTGGCATGCATACCTTCATCATTGTATTTATGGGCTTGGTACCCTTTGGTGTATTGCTGATAATAATGAACCTGATTGCCTGGCACCCTTTGTTAATACAAGATTATCGGTCTATCATTAAATTCCTAAAATCATGACAACGATCTATAAAACCATCGCCTATGTCTTTTTGGCGATACAGTCATTGGTTGTGCTCCATGCCGTTCCGGACAAGGTTGACTTCAAGCCTTATTATGCCGAGATTGCTGCAAGGGTACTGTTTTCCATTACGAAAGTGAACCACATGTACAATTTCTTTTCAGACCCTAATAAGACGGGAAAGTATAGTTACACCACAAATAAACTTGTTCTTTTCAAGATGGAGAATAAACATGTTCGCCAGAAAAAAGTGTCAAAAGATGGGTCGATTAAAACTGTCGTTGCCAAAATCAACCAGGCGCGGGTAGGTCAGATTCAAACATTGGCAACCCGGGATACCACATTTTATAATGCAGTAGTCAGATCACAAGCACTTTATCTTATTAACTCAAATAAATCCTATCCATTGCTCTCGGTGGAGGTTTTTCATCACGAGTGTGCGGCAATCAGGCAAGGGGAGAAATTTAGAAAGGTAGAACGGATTGATACTGTTTATCATAACCTGTTTTCATTAGACTAACCCGCAAGTCTTGAAGGTGCCTATTTCTGTTGTTTTGACCACCACCATGTGCCGAAAGTCAGTACGGCTGATAGGATTAAAACGTACCATACCCAGGTACCCTGACCAGGTTCTTCGGGTAAAGGGGCGTTAGATCCCAATAAAATAATTCCCGCCCAGGCATTGGGAAGTTGTTTGCTCCGGTCAGCCGACGTAAGCCATTCGAGCTGGGTCTCCTGGAGTGCGATATCCAACGGAATTTGTTTTTTGGCTTTACCTAAGATTTTATGGGATAGGCTGTATGCATCGCGGTCATTTACATCCCAAAGCGTACTGTATATGCTGGGTACGCCCCTTGCCATAAAGCCCCTTGATAAGCTGAACACACCTTCTCCTTTGTAATCCTTTCCGATGCTTGTGCGGCAGGCGGAAAGTACCAGCAACTGGGTTTGTCTAGCCTCTTGGTGTAGATCGCGCAAGGATAAACCGCGATCAGCAAAGTAGAGGGTGGGTTGGGCCGTTTCCTGATCGGCATAAGCGTGGCTTATCAGCTGTACCACTTTTGCTCGCGGCCATTGTGCTTCAAAGGCAGATTTATTTGCCTTTTTCCCTATAAGGAGGATTGAAGAGCGAAAGAGCTTCCCATTGTCACTTAAGGCGTTTGCCGATGCTGTTAAACCGGCCAGGTTGCTTTTATAAGGAAACGCTACCGGTGCTATCCCCAGAAAAAAAGTTTCCCCTTCCGCAGAGGAGGGCATCTTTTTATCATTTAATAATGCTCTCGTTGAATAAGTATAACTGAATGCATGCCGATGGACGAGGTAATCCGCTTTTTTCGGCGAAGTGCTGAGGGCTGCAAAGGGAATAAGAGAACCACTGGTAGAAACAACTACCCGCGACGTTAAATAATTCTCAAAGGGGGCCAGGAATAGCTGATAAAAGCTGCTGGAAGCTTGTAAATACTGCTGGTATTGCCGATTGAGCTTACCGTCCGCGGCGAAATAGAACATCAGTTCTGCTTTTTTCTCATAATACGGGGCAGCATCGATCTTTTTAAGGTAGCTATTCCCAGCATTCGCCACGAAAACATAAATACCATCTTTCCCTTCATAGTAGTTTAGCAAACTTTGTTCGCCATTTGCCAGGTATTGCTGTACCTCCATCAAAGAGGGCACGTGGTTATTGTACTTATATTCATAATAACGGGGATGCTTCCTCTCTAGGTCTTTGACATATTCATCCAGTTTGGCTTGCGATTGGAGGAATGCACTGAGCGGGTATTGGGCACCCTCATTTTGGTGTTGGCTCACCTGCATCCGAAGTGCCGCCTCCCTTTCTGCTTCCGCTTTTGGCAGGAAATTTTTTGCGGCGATATTATTCAGTTGGTCGAGGAGTAAGACTGCCCGGCTTTTCTCCATAAAATAAAATGCGCTTGCTTTATCATTTAACCGGTAACTGGTTTCAATCGCCTGTTCATATAGCATCGTTAATTTTTCCCGCCAGAAGAGTTTGCTCGCCATTCCTTGGTGCTGCCAGCGCATATAATCCACCAGCGTGTCGAGTAAAAGATAGGTGGTTAAGGCATCTTTTAACTTGTTTTTATTTAAAGACAGTATTTCGGCTTTATCCAAAAGCGGCATGAACGCATATTCTTTTTGAGAAAGTTTTTTAAGCTGTTGGGGAGTAGGATTTTTTTCAATTGTGCTTGTTTCAAAGGATATCGGTAAAATCTTTATGGCCTGCTGTACATTTTCCAAAGCTTTGTCGTACTCGTTTTTATACTTATGGTATTGGGCCTTATTTGCGAAGAGAACAGATAAGGTAAAAGGATTGTGGGTATTCTGATAAGCTAAACGTTCGTAGAACAAGCTTTTGTCAGGATTTCCCTTCAGTAAAGACAAGTATTGTAAAGCGACATAGTTCACGCTAACTTGTTCAGTGGATTGGCTTTCATTGAATAAGCGGATTGCTTTTAGAAAAGCAGATTCAGCTTTCTCATATTTTTTTTGGTCGGCAGAGATCTTTCCAAGCAAGTTATATATCAAGCCCTTTTCGTAACTATCCGAATGATATTCAGCGAGCGTGATCAATGAGTCCATTTTCGATCTGGTTTCACTTAGTCGGTCCAATTCATAAAGGTTGATGCATTGTTCGTAAAGGTTTTTAATGAGGTTATTGGGGTTTTGATGGGCTATATCGAGCTGAACTCCTAGAGAGGCGTATTTTAGGCCATGTTCATAGTCTCCTATATCGTAATAGAGATGTGCCAGGTTTTGACATGCTAACGAAGGAATCCCCCATTTATTAAATGTTCTTATCCCTAAGTCGTAGGCTTTATGGTAATTCTTTACAGCAATCTCAAACTTATCCTCATGTGTTTGGTAATACGCGAGGTAGAAATAATATTTTGCAAGGTATTGTGTGGGGTTCTTCTGCGGATAGTCCGTGCCAACTTGTATGGCCTCCTTCAAGAGGGAAATGGCACTATCTACCCGTTGGTCTGCAAATTGGGCTGTTGCATAGAGAAACAATAAATTGCTGTAGGTACTATCCGTGGTGATGTTTTTTTGAATACAGTCCATCTGCAGGGACCGGAAACCGACCACTTGTTCGCTTGCAGGAAGTTTTACCAGTTCGTAGAAGCGGTTCCAAACTTCAGGAGTATAGGATGATTGGCTCTTGCTTTGATGGAAATAAAGAAGAAAAAGCAGTACCGCCCATACTTTCATTTTACCTTCCCCTGAGTGTTTCTTCTCGAAAAACTGCTGAGTTTTTCAGGCCTTCTTGCCGAATCTCCAACGTATTGTTATAAATCGCTGAAGGAATAATGGGTTGTGGCGGAGGAGGGATGGGGCCAAACTTGGGAAAACCTTTCGCTACGCTTTCCATGCTTAACAGATGAGCGCCTTTTGCCGCAATCAAGAAGATATGTTTGTTTTTATCTAGCTCTTTTACTCCAATGCCCGCACTTATTGCCCTTTTACCCAAGAGGTAGCTGGCCTGGGCCTTTACTTGCCGGGAAGTAATGGGTTTAGGGTATTGGAAAATAATTTGATCTTTCACTATGAACTCGCCCTTTTTGCGAAGCAGGGCATTCTGGAATGCGGGTATTGGTGTTTTCATGTTATGAGTTAAGGTTAAGTTTTACTCCAATAATTTTAAAGCCTCTTGTTTCCCTGTCAGGTTGTTTGAAACGACCTCATTCAAAAGCTTTCTGGCTGTCTCTTCGTCGCCCGATCCGTTGCGCAGCAGATAAGTAAGGGCTTCATAATATTTCCCGGGATTACTGTAGAGTGCGGTTTGTGCACTCAATTGCTGAAAATACGGCAGAGCTTTCTCATACGCACGCAATTGTAAGTATGCCAAACCCAGTACCTTTAGCGCTTCGGGATCCTGTGGGTGGGTGACAAGATAGCTGTCAGCGATCTCAGTACTTTGTGCATATTGTTGCTTATTATAAGCCTGTATGGCGCTTTGCAAAGACGTCTCCTCCTCACCTAAATGCACCGGAAGTTCGTTTAAATTGTTGGCTAAAAGATCTTCAGCCTGTTGGCTTAAGTTCTTCTGAAAAGGATTATTGAAATAGAAAACCGAAAGAATGAGGAGCAGGCCGATTGCCGCAATGCCTATCCAGTTGTTCAGGGACAGGCGTTTGGCCCGATGCCCGCTCAGGTTCGACCATTGTTGGTGCTTTTCCTTCAATAGGCTCTCATGTGCTGCCTCTTGTGCGGCAACGCGCGCCTGGAGGTAGAAAGCGGCATCGTCTGCCAAATCGCTATCCGTCACCAAATCCGCTTCGACCTGCCGCTTTTCCGCTTCCGCCAGTTTAGCATCAAAATAGTCCTCAATCCGCTCTTTCATGGCTTACTGTTAGATTTCTAGCTGTTTTATACGTCTTCTTTAGTTTCTCCAAGCAACGCAGTCTTGATGTTTTGGCTACGGCTGGGGATTGATAGCCCAGATCTTCCGCGATCTCGCTATCACGGTAACCTTCTCCCCAAGCTAAAATAATCCGCTTGCAGCGATCATCCATCAATTGAATCCGTTTTTTCAAGACTGCTACTTCATATTTTGCGCATAGTTGACGCATGGTATCTTGTTGTTCATCAGGTAATAACTCCAAGTAATTATCCAATTCCTCCCGATCTCCCCCGCCACCCTTCCGGCTTTGTGCCGCCCTTAAACAATCAATGCATTTGTATTGGAATATCTTATAGATATATGTTTTTAAGGAGCTTCGTTGTTCAAAGGTATTTCCTTCAATATGCTTGATGGTAGCCAATATTGCATCAGAATAAGCCATTGAAGCTTCATCTTCCTGTAATTTATGTTTCCATACAGCCTCTTTTATCAAATACCGAAAGGCTAAATAAAGTTTGTTTTCCCAAACTTGGCGTTGTGGGTAGCCCTGTTGGATGCCGGTTATAAAATCCTCATCGCTTGCCTGTTTCGCAAAAGTAAGCCACATGTTCATTTGCCCTAATAATTGACTTAAAGTTAATGATAATCTTAGCTAAAAAAGAATTCTATCAACAATGAGTTTCGCTTTTGTGACAGGGGGTGCCAGCTACCGTTGAGCTGACGTTCATGAGGGCAATAATTGATCTAAGGAGGATCAACAATTAAGAAAGCGGCCTTTGTACAAAAAGAAAAATTAGGTATCCTTGTGTACAAAAACAGAGGCTATTGTTGGGGATAGTCCGTGTTGCAAAACTGTCTCATAAACATGAACATCCAAACACATCATATAAACAATACAGAGATTGCAGAAGTACGATCAGAGGATATCGTGATCCAAAATGCCAACGACGCGTTGGATTTAATGGGGAATATTTATTATCAAGGCTTTGATAAGATCGTCATTCACCAGAAGAACCTTACCGAAGAATTTTTCAATCTAAAGAATAAAATGGCGGGAGAAATATTGCAAAAGTTCTCGAATTACCGTATCCGTCTTGCTATTGTCGGGGACTATTCGAAATTTTCAAGTAAAAGTTTGCAAGATTTCATTTATGAAAGCAATAAGGGTAAACATGTGTATTTTGCTACTTCCCTAAAGGACGCCTTGCGTGTTTTGTCCAATTCAAAGGACCTTACCTAACAAATTAAGCAATCATATACCTATTAATTGGAATGAGTTTCAGGCACCAAATTTGGATGCTGTCATGATATGTTCCAATTAAAAATATTTCGTATTTTTGCATCCATCATTTAAACGGCGGCCCATGTAAAATATAATTTCTTTCAAAAACAATAAAAACAGCAGCCTGCGTAGCATCCTGCCCAATTGTTTACCCCATTTAAAGAAAGAAATTATGCTTATTTTACAGAACGTTTCCTATTTACATTCCAATAAAGATTTACTGTTTGATGCCGTCAACCTCTCAGTCGCTGATCGCGCTAAAATAGCTTTGATCGGTAATAATGGTTCCGGAAAATCCACTTTGTTAAAGATTATTTCAAGGGAGTTGCAGCCGGCTGGCGGACAAGTAAAGGTTGACACAGTCCCTTATGTCGTGCCCCAGGTTTTGGGGCAGTACAACGACCTGAGTATTGCCCAGGCATTGCAGGTTGATCGCAAACTAGATGCCCTAAGGGCCATTTTAAACGGCGATGTAACTGAAGGGAACCTGGATCAGCTCAATGACGACTGGACGATCGAAGAACGTTGCAATGACGCTATGAAACAGTGGCAATTGGATAACTTGGACCTCTTTCAGAAGATGGAAACATTAAGCGGTGGACAAAAAACTAAAGTATTCCTTGCCGGTATTACTCTCCATCGACCAGCATTGATCTTACTGGATGAACCCAGCAACCACCTGGATGTAGCGGGAAGGCAGCAATTGTATGACTTTATTCAATCGTCATCATGTGCCATGGTCGTAGTAAGCCATGATAGGAAGTTGCTAAACTTATTGGATACGGTTTGTGAACTGGACAAAGGGGGACTTACCTTATATGGTGGCAATTATGATTTCTATGAGAAACAAAAGCAGATAGAGCAGAATGCATTGAATCAGGATATCCGCAGCAAAGAAAAGCTCCTGCGAAAAGCCCGGGAGAAAGAGCGGGAAACGTTGGAACGAAAACAAAAATTAGATGCCCGGGGGAAAAAGAAACAGCAAAAAGCAGGGGTTGCCCGTATCATGATGAACACCTTGCGGAATAATGCTGAAACCAGTAGCTCGAGAATCAGTGGTATGCATACTGAAAAAATAAGTGGCCTTTCAGATGAATTGAGGGAGCTTCGATCTGATCTGCCAAGTATGGATAAGATGAAATTCGACTTTGACAACGGCTCCTTGCATAAAGGCAAAACAATACTCAGCATAACAGGTGTTAATTTTCGTTACCACGAACAGTTCTTGTGGAAAGAGAACTTGGATCTTCAAGTCGCCAGTGGTGAGCGCATTGCCCTTAAAGGACCAAATGGCTCGGGAAAAACAACGCTGATGCGTTTAATGTTGGGCAGCTTGGAACCCCTAAAAGGTAAGGTTTACCGGTCGATAAATAAATCGATTTACATTGATCAGGATTATTCGTTGATTGACGATCAATTAAACGTGTACGATCAAGCGCAACGATTCAATACCATGACCTTGCAAGAACATGACGTAAAAATCAGGCTTACCCGCTTTTTATTCACCAAAGAAGATTGGCACAAACCCTGTGGTGTCTTAAGCGGTGGTGAGCGGATGCGCTTGATGCTTTGCTGCTTGAATATTCAGAGCAAAGCTCCGGATATGATGCTGTTGGATGAGCCGACAAATAACCTCGATATTCATAACATCGCGATTCTCACCAATGCGTTGAGGGAATATTCGGGAACTATGATCGTCATATCACACGATGAATACTTTCTTGAACAAATAGGTATTGCCCGAACCATACAACTCCCTTAGTGATCTCTCGTTCGTCATTTTCTACATCCGTTCATGTAGTCGCGCGGGCAAGCAGCGGTAGAGACCCGCGACAAGTTGCCATCTGCGGGTAATATATACAACCTTCTTTTGTTTGCTCAGTGCTTGATAAATTTGCCTGGCAGCTTTATCCACAGGAGATACCCAGAATTTAACGGGTGATTTCGCCATGGGGGTATCGACAAAACCGGGCCGGATATCGGTGATAACTATCTTGCTTTTTTCATGCCGGGCTTTTTGCCGCAATCCTTCTAAGTAATTGATTTGGTAAGCTTTTGATGCACTATAAGCGGGAGCTTGACGGCTTCCCCGAAGGCCGGCGACCGAACTGATGGTAACCAGGTGTCCGTAACCTTGTGACTTAAAATAATTAAAGGCCCAGTCGGCTATACAGGTAAAGCCACTTACATTCAATGCGATCATTTCTTTTTCGACCTCAAAATCAAGGGACTCATTGATTTCGCCGTTCCCTGCACAATTAATCAGGATGTCTGCACTGCCCATTTTGCTAAGCAAGACATCCAAATGCTGCGCACAAGGGAGGGTATCGGTGACATCGAAACTGTGGCAATAAATACGGTGCGGATCTGTATCTTCAAGCTGTTGAAGCAGTGCAGTCCGGCGGCCCGTAATTCCGACTATATTTCCTTTGGATACCAATAATTCTGCTAATGCCCTGCCTATCCCCGAACTCGCTCCTATAATGATGACTTTTTTGCCTGTTATTTTCATCGTATACTATTAGCTGTCAGTGATCAGCTATCGGCTTTTAGCCCTTTTCGTCATTCCAACTAGGCATATGATGCGCATGGAGGAATCTATCATATGAGATTTACGGCTTCGTTTACTTCGCCCGAATGACCGGGATAGGTCATTCCTCAGCTCGGTTCAGGACCCTTAAACGGCTTGTCCTAGATTTTAACAGATTCCCCGAATGGCGCCAGCGCAAATCCGGCGCCATGCAAGAAGCTAACCACTCCCTGCAGCGGGCGGGCAAATCTATACGCGCTAGGGTTTTCCGATCCGGTATAACCTTCCTTGGTCGGTGACGGCATACAGTGCCCCATCTTTCCCTTGGGTAATATCCCTGAACCGCTGTGATTCATCGGCGAGCAGCCTTTCCTCTCCAATTACTTTGTCGCCCTCAATGACCAATCGCGCAATATGCGAACCGCTTAGCGCTGAAATGAATAAATTATTTTCCCATTCAGGGATATTATTACCGCTGTAAAACGTGATCCCACTAGGTGATATCACCGGATCATAATAATATACCGGCTGTTGCATTCCTTCTTTTTGCTGGATGCTATCCCCGATTTTCTCGCCACTATATTCAATTCCATAGGTAATGGTCGGCCATCCATAATTCTTCCCCGGTTTGATCAGGTTTACCTCATCACCTCCTCTGGGACCAAATTCCGTTTCCCACAGGTCTCCGGTCACCGGATGGAGAGCGAGCCCCTGTACATTTCTATGCCCGTAGGAATACAACTCTGGGCGAGCCTCGCTTCGTCCTTCAAAAGGATTGCCGGGCGCAGCGTTCCCGTCCGGCGTAATCCGGATTATTTTACCTAGCGACGAATTCAGGTCTTGTGCCTGAGGCCTCGTTTCCAGTACGGAACGTTCACCAGTACTAAAGATAATATTTCCTGTTTTATCGAAGAGAATACGGCCACCATAATGCAGCGTGCTTTCATGGGCAGGTGTTGCCCGATAGATCACCTGCGCATTCTCAATGGTTTTTTCATCGTCAGCGAGCCTTCCTTTGGCAACTGCTGTGAGGTTTTTGCCATCCGTATTTTCGGAAAATGTCCAGTAAACCATCCGATTTTCCGAGAAAGAGGGATCGATTGTTAGGCCCAATAATCCGCCTTGCTTCGCTGAATTTACTTTTGGTAAACCGGTAATGGCTTCACTTAGGGTTCCATCAGCGGACGCAATCCGCATGGTCCCTTCTTTTTCTGTAATTAAAAGCCGTCCGTCAGGTAGACTGGTAATGCCCCATGGCTTTTCCAATCCCTCGCTCAGTACCTTACCTTCATATGCTGTAGTCGTTTTTATTCCCGAAATCCGCGTTTGTCCGGCGAAAGCAGGTTGATAATTACTGTTCGGATCCTTGGTTTCTACCGGTGCCGAAGTTGAATCAGAGCCAACAACATTGTTGTCTTTACTGTTGGAAGGACTGCAAGATGCGATCATCAAGGCTACTCCCGTTGCTATTCCAAGTACTTTAGGTATATCAGTCATAAACACATATTTTATTTATAAAAATAGAAATTAATCCTCACTTCATCAATAAGCGACATAAATTCTTTGTCTTGGCCCAACGATTCCATTTATAATAGTACTTGAATCGTAAAAAAAAGTATTATAATGCATCTTGCATACTAATTATCTTTGAATAGAGGCGTATTGAGCGTATCTGTAACCATCACTTTACAGTGGGTTAACCTAAACTTTGCCTATATTGTTTTGCCATTGCGCATGATTTTGTAGTAAATTAATGAAAAGATTCATTGCATGCTTTTCTTTACAAATGATTTAAACGATTAATAATGCCCTGTGCAAAATATTCTGCGATAGTTCTACTTCTTTTTTCTTTTAAATCCACTATACTCCGCGGACAAGAGAAATTACCTCTCGGTACGAATCCAGCAGCAATAAACTTTGATCATTTTCCTAATCGGATATACACACTAGTATGGCGCAATTGGAATCTAGTTGAGCCCACCCGGATCGCTAAAACTATCGGGTGCAAAGTAGAGAACATAGAGACAATAGCCGCCTCAATGGGTTTGCCTGCGGCCAGGACTATTTCTCCACGGTTTAAAAAGCAAATCTATATTACCATTCTGCGTCGCAATTGGCATCTATTGCCTTACGATCAGTTATTGACGTTAATGGATATGACCGCTGAAGAACTGGCATTTTGTCTTCGGGAAGATGATTTCTTGTTCCATAAACTTGGTAATTTAAAGCCGAAGGTACCCCCCTTGTTATATCATGCCCCAGATAAAAACACGCTTGCCCGCGCTGAAGAGATCAAAAAACTTGTACAGACACATTTCAACGATACAAAAATAGGGTCTGGTGAGCCGCGTTTCAACTTTATAGAAGAATTAAGTGCTGAACATACTTTACCGGAATTGCCTGCATATACTGATTCATCTGATGAAGGATTACGTTTTATCTATTCTTATTTTGGTGTTTTTGGGGATCCTTTAATTGATGGCGGATTAAATCCTTTCCCCGATGGATTATTGGCTAGGTTAGCGGAAAAAGGGATAAATGGCATATGGATGCACGTGGTATTAAATCAGCTGGTACCAAGAGGAAAGGAATTTCCTGAGTTTGGTGCACAGCATTTGCAGCGGCTTGCCAGCCTGCAAAAGATTGTTGACAGGGCAAAAAAGTATGGCATAAAGGTTTATTTGTATATGAACGAACCACGAGCCATGCCACCTTCCTTTTATAAAAGCCGTCCTGAAATGGCGGGTGTGCAAGAGCGTGATTTTATCGCAATGTGCACCAGTAATACGGCTGTGCTGGATTGGATAAGCAATTCGTTGGCGTATGTCTTTACCAAGGTGCGGGATTTGGGAGGGGTCTTTACCATAACGGCTTCCGAAAACTTTACGAATTGTGCCTCCCATGGTAACCAAAAGGATTGCCCGAGATGCAGTAAGCGGGATTATGCGGATATTATTGTCGGCGTAAATCGAGCGATTGAAAAAGGAGTACATCAGGGAAACCCAAAAGCGAAGGTAATTGTATGGGATTGGGGCTGGCGTCAACATGGCGATGCTTCGGATATTATAGCCAAATTGCCAGACTCAGTTTGGTTCATGTCTGTCAGTGAGTGGGCCAAACCGATAGAGCGGGGCGGTATAAAAAGCATGGTGGGTGAATATTCTATATCTGCCGTTGGGCCCGGCCCACGTGCCACCCGCCATTGGTCAGTAGCGAAAGCCGCAGGATTAAAGACCGTTGCCAAAGTTCAGTTTAACAATACCTGGGAATTGTCTGCTGTTCCATGGCTGCCGACACTTGATCTTATCACCCAGCATGCTGCAAACCTGGCAAAGGCAGGCATAGATGGCTCCATGCTTAGCTGGTCATTGGGGGGGTACCCTTCTCCTAATCTGGAAGTTGCACAACAGTTTGCTGAGAATCCGCATGCTAATCCCGAAGAGGTTCTCAATGCCATTGCCCGGAAACGCTATGGCCAACAAGCAGCGCCGCTCGCACGGAAGGCATGGACGGCATTTAGTAAGGCATTCCAGCAATTTCCTTATGGAGGTAGTATTCTTTATCGCGCGCCACAGCAATATGGGCCCGCTAATTTGCTATACCCCAAGCCTACCGGTTATGCCGCTACGATGGTAGGATTTCCCTATGATGATTTGAACGGCTGGCGAGGACAGTACCCAAGAGATGTATTTGTCTACCAATTTGATAAAATGGCGGATGGGTGGAAGAAGGGTCTCGAATTATTTGAAAAAATGATCCTTCTGGCAGATCCTGAAAAGCAGGCCCTTGCCCAAGATGATTTCTATCTTGCCCAAGCGGTTTATTTGCATTTCACTTCAGTTGCCAATCAAGCACGATTTGTCATCGCAAGGGATGCTTTATTAAGCGATACCTTGTCTGAAAACCAAAAGTCAGAAGTCAAAAAAGAGATCGATGCCCTTTTAACGGATGAAATTGCATTGTCGAAAGCATTGTGGAAAATAACAGCCTTCGATTCCCGGATCGGTTTTGAAGCAACCAATCAGTATTATTATGTAGAGCAAGACCTGATTGAGAAAGTAATCAATTGTGAATATATACGTCAACATATACTAAATTAACAATCGTTTTAATTATGGAAAGAAGAAATTTTATAAAAAGTGCTGCGGCACTTTCAACAGTGACGATATTAAAACCGGGTACCGTTTTCGGTTCTAAAGCGAATTCCGCCATTCGGTTTGGCTTCATAGGTTGTGGTAACCGGGGCACTGCCGATATCACTTCACTATCCAAGAGTGGCAATGTAAATGTCATTGCCCTTGCCGACCTGTTTGCCGACCAATTGGAGGCCGCTAAAGTAAGGGTAGATAAGCTGAATGCCGAAAAAGGATTTGCTGGCGTAAAAAAACAGAATATATACCGGGGTTCGAAGGCTTATCTGGAGTTGTTGAACAATAAAGACATTGATGCGGTATTGATTTCTGCGCCCTGTTATACACACCCTTCTTTCTTAGAGGCGGCTGTTGCCGCGGGCAAACATGCCTATTGCGAGAAACCCGCTGCCATCGATGTGGCAGGCTGCCGGCAAATTGAACAATTGGGGGAACGGGTGAATGGGAAGGTGAGCCTTGACATCGGCTTTCAGGTGCCACATGCTACTCCCTATGCAGAAATGATCACCCGGGTACGCCGAGGTGATATCGGCAAGGTTGTCAACGCACAATTGTATTACCTGGCATCTGAATTACCCATTAAACCATATAAAGGCATGTCTTACGATGAGGCTCGCATCCGGAACCAATTTCACTTCCGTGAACTTTCGGGAGGGACATTGCTGGATCAAGGGGTCCACATGTTGGATATTTGCAATCAGGTATTGCAGGCCCATCCCTTGAGTGCCAAGGGGGCAGGTGGATTAGATGAAGGGTTGGAATTTGGCAATGCATGGAATCATTATCAGGCGATATACCGCTACCCGGATAACATCAATGTCAGTTATCATTCTACGCAGTTGGGGAAACAGTTCAGTGATGTCTGTGCGCGGTTCATCGGAACCAAAGGTGTGGCTGAAGCTCATTATAGTGGGGGCGTGTTCATCACCGGTGAAAACGAATGGGATTCGGGCGTAGCGAGAAATGCCGCGGAGGTCACTGCCGAACAAAGGGCAGCCGGAATTTTCTTGTCATCCCTTTATGATGCCAATGCGAATAAACACAAACGATTTATAGAAAGCATTGAAACAGGGAATTACTTGAATGAAGCCAAACGTGGTGCAACGTCTACGCTGACGGCTATTTTGGGAAGAAATGCTGCAGAATCAGGAGATGAGCTTACCTGGGATGGCCTTCATTTTTCAAATGAGGAGATTGATACAGGGCTCGACTTAACGCAATTTGATAAAGCATAAAGCAAATAAATCATGAACAGAAGAGAGGCATTAAAACGTTTTACTTACCTTTTGGGCGGGGCTACTATTGCTACGGATCTTGTTCTGCTTGCCCCGGCTTGTGGTAGTAATGGAGAGAAGAAAGCAAGCAGGTCCTTCTCCGAAGGTGAAGAGGCTGTACTTGCAGAGCTCGCCGATACGCTGATTCCTGATACGGATATTCCCGGTGCTAAGGCAGCCGGCGTTGGATCGTTTATCACGATGATGCTCATTGATTGCTATGCTGAAGAGGTTCGGGAGGTCATTATGGAAGGGGTAGCAAAGGTAGAGGAAACGTCAGATTCGCTATTCGGAAAACAGTTTGTAGGCCTTGATCAGGGTGAGCGGGAAAAGATTCTGGAGAGACTGGGAAAAGAAATGCAGGCCGAAAAGAAAAAGGACACCTCGGAGGGCACGAAAAGGGCCGCTTATTTTTTCCAAGTGTTACGAGACCTTACTTTTTTGGGTTATTTTACCTCAGAGATAGGGGCTACCCAAGCATTGGACTATGTAGAAGTACCCGGCAGGTACGACGCCTGCATCCCTTTGGAAGAAGGACAGCGCGCTTGGTCGGCTTAATGAAATAGGATTGTATTATCCAAACAGAAAATAGATGAATCTGAATACAAAAGCAAAAGAAGAGCATACTTATGATGCCATTGTTGTGGGATCGGGAATAAGTGGTGGGTGGGCCGCCAAAGAGCTTACAGAAAAGGGACTGAAGGTATTGTTATTGGAAAGAGGAAGAAACGTTGAACATGTAAAGGATTACGAAACCGCGATGACACCTCCGTGGGAGTTTAAGCACCGGGGAAGGCTAACCATGGAACAAAAAAGAACCCATCCCGTGCAAGCACGTAGCGGCTTCTATAGTGAGTATAATGAAAAGTTCTGGGTGGATGATTTGGATTGTCCGTATACGGAGGTAAAACGTTTCGACTGGTATCGTGGCTTTCAGGTGGGTGGAAAATCGCTAATGTGGGGGCGTGGCTGCTTGCGGTTGAGCGAGATGGACTTTGAAGCTAACGCGAAGGAGGGCATCGGCATTGACTGGCCGATCCGCTACCGCGATATTGCACCGTGGTATGATTATGTAGAGCGTTTTGCCGGCATCAGTGGGCAGAATGAGGGCTTGTCCCAGCTTCCGGATGGCCAATTCCTTCCCCCGATGGAAATGAATTGTGTGGAGAAAGCCGTAAAGAAACGTTTGGAGGCCCACTATAACCGCTCACGTATCATGACAATATATCGCGAAGCTAACCTCACTGTACCACATATGGGGCGCGGTGCTTGTCAATACCGCAGCCGCTGTAATCGAGGTTGCCCTTATGGCGCTTATTTTAGTACCCAATCTTCTACACTCCCTGCGGCAATGGCTACAGGAAACCTGACCCTTCGTCCTTTTTCGATTGTGAACTCAGTTGTCTATGATAAGGAGCAGAAACGTGCTACAGGGGTGGTAGTGATCGATGCCGAGACAAATGAAACGATCACATTTCATTCCAAGATCATTTTCCTCAACGGTTCTACCTTGGGGACAACATTCTTATTGCTGAATTCAACTTCGGATATCTTTCCCGACGGTTTGGGGAATAGTAGTGGCCAGTTGGGGCACAACCTCATGGATCATCATTACCGTATTGGGGCATCGGGCACTGCGGAAGGGTTTGATGACAAGTATTATTATGGGCGTCGGCCGATCGGGATTTATATTCCACGGTATAGGAATGTGGGTGGCGATAAACGGAATTACCTTCGGGGCTTTGGCTTCGGCGGCAGTGCTAGTCGGACAGGCTGGCAGCGTGCCATAGCGGAAATGAACTACGGCGCGGATTTCAAAGAGGAGATGTCTACGCCGGGTCCGTGGCGAATGGGGCTGGGTGGTTTTGGAGAGGCGCTTCCCTATTATGAAAATCAGGTATCAATAGATCAGACCAAAAAGGACAAATGGGGGCAACCGGTACTTGCGATTGATTGTGAATTCAAGGAGAACGAAAAAATAATGCGTGTAGAAATGATGAACGATGCTGCCGAAATGCTGGAGGCTGCGGGATTGAAAGACGTAAAGGGCTTTGACAACGGGTCTTATCCGGGGGCGGCCATTCATGAAATGGGCACTGCCCGCATGGGTCACGATCCGAAAACTTCGGTACTCAACCGGTGGAATCAGATGCATGATGTCAAGAACGTATTTGTTACTGATGGCTCCTGCATGACCTCCTCAGCTTGCCAGAATCCATCGTTGACCTACATGGCATTAACCGCCAGGGCCTGTGATTATGCGGTAAAAGAATTGAAAAAGATGAACTTATAAGCAAAATCAGGCTATTTCAAAATGTAAATCTTTACGTCATTTCGGGCGAAACGAAGTGGAGTCGAAAAATCTATAAATTGATAATCAAAAAATAGATTTCTCCATTTCGCTCCGCTTTAGTCGAAATGACGATAGTATTGGCTTTTGAAACATGAAACAGTCTTACAATTCCTTTAGTTCGGTCACCAATTTGGTAATAGTTTGTTTAGCATCGCCAAATAACATCAAACAATTATCGTAACCGAAAAGTTCGTTCTCAATCCCAGCATATCCTTTTCCCATGCTTCTTTTGCTGACGATTACCGTCCGGGCTTTATCTACGTTAAGAACAGGCATGCCAAAGATGGGACTATTGGGGTTTGTTCTTGCGGCCGGGTTGACAACATCATTCGCTCCTACGACAAATACGAGGTCTGTATTGCCAAAATCATCGTTGATCTCGTCCATTTCGATCAGTTTGTCATATGAAATGTTGGCCTCTGCCAGTAACACGTTCATATGGCCCGGCATCCTTCCCGCAACAGGGTGAATAGCAAAACGAACCTCGATATTTCTTTTTTCGCAAAGTTCACTGAGTTCCCTTATGGCATGCTGGGCTTGGGCAACAGCCATTCCATATCCTGGTACAACGATTAAAGAAGATACCGAATCGAAGATTTGTGCGGCTTCTTCCACCCCAACTTCTTTTACCGTTACTTCCGTACCATCAGCCGATATGCTAGCAGAAGTTTGGCCGAATCCCCCTAAAAGCACATTGGCCAAAGAGCGGTTCATTGCCTTGCACATGATTTGGGTGAGGATAATCCCCGAGGCACCCACAAGTGCACCGGATACAATCAATACATTGTTGTTCAGTACGAAGCCTGTTGCACAAGCTGCCATACCCGAATAGGAATTTAATAAGGAAATTACCACCGGCATATCAGCACCTCCAATCGGGATAACAGTAAGTACTCCTAATAAAAGGGCAATTGCTGATAAGATCAATATATACATGGGGTCTGCAGGAATGATAAGCGCAAACACAGAAACCACGATCGCTGCAATTAGCAATAATAAATTGAGTAAGTGCTGACCGGTGAATGTAATGGGTCCGCCCGATATCTTGCCGTTTAACTTCAAAAATGCGATTACCGATCCTGTAAAGGTGACGCCTCCAATAAATATGCCCAAGGCAACACTCGTACCCGTGATGTAATCTACTTCGCGCTGGTATTCTTGGGTATTTAACCAGAAATCGGAGAGAGCTACTGCGAGTGATGCCAGTCCTCCAAAACCATTAAACAATGCCACCATTTCAGGAATTTGGGTCATTTTTACCTTATAGGCAAAGAGCAAACCAATGCCCGAACCGATAATAACGCAAATAAATATGTCAATCAATGTAATGGCCTCCACTTGGATAACGGTGGCAAGGATAGCTATAAACATCCCCAAGGCAGAAACCATATTTCCCTTTCGGGCAGTTTTTGTACGGTTCAGCATTTTTATCCCGAGGATGAACAGTACAGAAGCAATAAGGTAAGCAACTTGAATAAAAATATTCATTGTGATTCGTTAAATGGTTGAGGAATTATTTCTTTTTGAACATTTTTAACATGCGGTCCGTTACCGCATATCCACCTACTACATTTATAGTGGCGATGATAAGGGCAAACATTCCAAGCCATTTACTGACACCGCTGTATCCCAATGCATTGCAAGCCAATATCGCACCTACTATGGTAATGCCCGAGATGGCATTGGAACCCGACATTAAAGGTGTATGAAGAGTAGGTGGAACTTTCGCGATTAATTCGAAGCCTAGATAACTTGCTAATACCAAGGCATATAATAAAAGAATGAAAATTTCTACTGACATATATTGATTGTTAAAGATTGAACAAGGTTATTTTGATAAAATGGATTTAGTAAATTCGTGGACCAATTGACCTTGATGGGTGATTAAGGCACCCTTGGTTATTTCTTCATCCATCTCCCACTTAAAACCGTCCTTTGTAGCGAGGTGCAGAAGGAGTGTACAGATGTTAGTAGCATACAATTGGCTGGCATTGATAGGCAATAAAGAAGGAAGGTTAGATTCCCCAATGATAGTTACACCATGTTGCACAATCGTTTTATTGAATTCGGATAAGGCACAATTTCCGCCCGACTCTACCGCCATATCTACGATTACGGAGCCGGTTTTCATGGATTTTACCATCTCTTCAGTAACCAGAATAGGTGATTTTTTGCCGATTACCAAAGCGGTTGTAATGACAATATCGGCATCCTTTATTTTCTCTTCGATGAGCAATTTTTGTTTTTGGAGGAACTCTTGGGATACCTCTTTGGCATAGCCACCTTCGGTTTTAACCTCTTCTGCTCCTTCTACCGTTAAAAAGCGACCACCGAGTGATTCCACTTGCTCTTTGGTTTCAGCCCGCACATCAGAGACTTCAACAACCGCTCCAAGACGTTTTGCCGTCGCGATCGCTTGTAAGCCCGCTACCCCAGCCCCAAAGATCAATACCTTTGCAGGGGTAATTGTCCCCGCTGCCGTCATCATTAATGGGAAGATCTTTCCCAAGGCGTTGGCAGCAAGTATAACTGCTTTATAGCCTGCAAGGTTCGCTTGCGAGCTTAATGCATCCATTTTTTGGGCCCTGGATATCCGCGGTACGGCATCCATGGCGAAAGCGTTGATTTTTTTCTGCTCAAAAATAGCAAGTAGTTCGGGTTGGGTATAGGCATATAAAAGGGAAATGCATGTCGTGCCCTCCTTCAATTCGTTTGCCTCCTCCAAAGTAAGTGCGTTTACCTTCAAGACAACATCGCAGGTACATACTGCTGTTTTGGAACGTTCGACTTTCGCGCCTGCAGCTTCGTAGGCCTCATCCGTAAAAAAGGAATTCACCCCTGCCCCGGATTCAATGATAATATCGAACTCTTTTTTGATCAGCTGTTTTGCAACTTCGGGTGATAAGGCTACCCGATTTTCATGCGTTTTAGATTCCTTCAGTATACCTATTTTCATTCGTATTTAATAAATATGAATATAAAGGGGCTAAAGATAGATCAATAATATTACATAGTCAAAACAAATTTGACTTATTTGGGAAAGTGTTATAATTATATATCCTGTTTGTTGCTATCTTTTTAAATGAAAGCGATGTTTGTTGTTAAAACAGTAAATCCCATGATGGCGGTGTGGGTTAATCTTTCAGTAAGCTTAGTAGCGCTTCATAGGTTTTAATAAAATAAAGTTATTTTTTTGAAAATAAACACAAAGGTCTATATTTGCAGTCCGAAAAATAAGGTAATTCTTTTCGGAATTTATTTTGGCCCGTTCGTCTAGGGGTTAGGACGCCAGATTTTCATTCTGGAAACAGGGGTTCGATTCCCCTACGGGCTACTAAAGTTGAAAAAGAAGCATAATCCAGTCCCAATTTTGGTATGCCTCTTTCTTTTTTCGTTATAAGTTGCTAAAAATAAGCAACATACAAAAAAACGAATTTATCCGCGGGGTTCGACATTCGTCTGTTTTCTTGGAAAAGGTAAGTCCCTCGGGAAAGAGTAAGAATTGGATGCGCTGCTTGGTTCGATAGTCCGCAGAAAGCCACTTTAAGGGCAATTCAAGGGCGAATTTGATGACGAAACTGATGCTATCATCAAGGTTCGACACTTGCCGGGACAGGGTCATGAGATTTTTCTCGATTTCGGACTCTACAGAAAGACCTATCAGAAAATAGGCAGGGGTTTCTACTTCGGACGAACCATCTCCTTGATATTCATCATGCGGTTTTTAATAGAGATTCTGAAAGAAGACCAGGTGGATTTTGAAAAGGGGATGCTGTTGAACATGGGGCAGATCCTCAGTTTGCCTTTCATAGCGATCGGGCTATATTTTGCGATAAGGGGCTTACGCAAAGACAATAAAATAATACCGGAATCTTAATCATAAATTGATTCAGAAAGCCCCTGTCGTCCCATAGGTAAATTACATTCTATCATTTGAATGGCGAGCTGGCTGAATATGATAAGCCGTTTAAGAACAAAAGTATTTCTTCAACGCAGAAGAAAAGCAAAATCATACCCTGTCGAAACGGGCAAGAAAGCAATTTAAAAATTGCAGCAATTCGATGAGGAGCGGTATGGGTTTTTCGAGGCGTTACCCACGGGATTCTACGCCGGTCTTGATAGAAGCGGGAACGGCCGGTGATGCGGCTTTCCGATTGGAAATGATGCCTGCCCCTGCCGGGAAAAAGGGAGTCACGTAATATTTGTATATTTACGGATTTATCGACAGTATGCAGGTTTCGTTTACATATCCACATCCCTTGTTAAGGCCTTATATAAAAGGCTACTATCACATTGCATTGGATTGTTCGTCTTCGGAACCCCTAGATATCCATCCCATAGGTTATAACACGATAGCTTTCACATTGAATCCGCAGGCCGTATTCAAACCCAACAACGGCGGGGATTACAATTTCAGCTTGAGTTATCATGGATATATCTGCAAACATATATCGCTTACCCCGTTACAACCGTTCATCAGCATGATTGTCGTTTCCTTTACCACCACCGGGGCCTCCGAGTTGTTCGGCGTTTCCCAGCAGGAGCTGATTAACCAGATCGTGCCCATCGAAGATATCGTTGCCGAATCGGATACGTTAAAGGATAAGTTAGCGGAAAACACTTCGTGCGAAAGGAAAGCCATATCTTCAATAGAAAGCTGGCTATTGAAACAGTTGTCCAGAAAAACCTATGTCCGTTATGCGCGGAACGTAGAATATGCCTGTGATCTGATCCAGGCGCGGTATGGCCATATACGCATCCGTGACCTGTGCGATGAAGTAAACATGAGCCAAACCAATCTAGAAGATCATTTCAAGGGAATGATCGGCGTTACGCCGAAACATTACTGCCGGATTATACGGTTTATCGCGGCTTACCGTTTTATTTTGAACAATACCCACATCGAATGGGATGCCTTGGTATACCGCTTTAATTTTTTTGACCAGGCACACTTTATCCATGATTTCAAGACCTTTTTTGGCTATTCGCCTTCCAAAATACACCTCGCCAACGCCCATCTCGCCAAGGGGCTGACCTTGGAAATTTAACATTTTCCGGGAATTTTTACAATACCGCCATTTTTTGCCTGTCTAGTTTTGTGCTACCGTTTGAGATCCATTTATTGGCAATGCGTTTCCGGCTGCCGGTAAATAGGTCCGTCATTCGTCCAAACCCCGTTGTGTTTTCAGAACGCAAGGGGTGGTTTAGTGCTGGTTCAAAACTGAAAAACATGAAGAACAAAAGACCTTTGCTTACGCTCTTTCTGATCGCCTTGGTATTCACATCCGCGGGCTTTACGTCCTGCTCCGACAAGAAAGAGGACATCAAAACCGAGGAGTTCCCGATTCCGTATCCCGATGGCGGTGACGTCATTACCGATAAATGGGACGGCAAAACCGGACACCGTACGGTGAAGTACAAGGCCGACCGCCATTCCGAGCTGATCGGCTTCTACGATGATTATGCCTCCGGCAACGGCTGGAAGCGTTCGGAATCGGGACAGGGGGTCATTTACCTTCATTTAAACAAAGGTTATACGATCGATGTCGGGCCACCCGAAGACCACGTGAAAGACGCAACATTGATTACGCTGTATGTAGCGGATTGATTAAACCACTTGAAACGAGATATATGATGAGAATTTTACACCCTTTACCAGAGAAACGTAATAGCATTTTACCCCGGCTGCCGCTGTTGCTGTTCGTGTGCCTGCTGTGCTTTGCATGCGGGAAGGACAAAGACGGCCCGAAAGAGCCGGACAAGGGATATTTTGCCAAGACCATACAGCTGGTGACGGGAGAAGGTGAAATGAAATTTGCATTGCAGTACGATAACCAAAACCGGTTAGTACAGGAAAATGTGACGTTCGGGACGGATGGCATCAAGATCCGATACGAATACAACCCTGCCGGTCAGCTCATAAAGGCCTGGTGGGATGATGAGCCCTACGGTACCTTTGAATATGAGGGAAATATCCTGACCAAATTGATTGCACCGGCCAGTGGTACCGACCCGGAGCAAATCTATCCGGTTACCCATACCGATGGGACGTACCAGGCCATGGACGGGAGCATCCGCTTTACGGTGGATGGGAACCGGCAATTGCGCTACCATGAATCGACCAAGACACACTATACGTATACGGATAAGCCCGGCGTGCACAGGCACCTGCCCCCGCAGCCGGTCTGGTTCATGGGTGAGCTGGGTTCCTTTTCCTTTTATAGCCTGTTGGTATCGCAACAGGAAATCGCGACGGTTATCCTACGCGGCGATGAGTATGAAGTGCGGAATAAACGAGACGCGCAGGACAACATCACCCAAGTCGAGATGGTGGAGAAAGCCACCGGTACGGTCGGTTTGAAGTGGGAAGTTACCTACGAGCAACGCGAACTGGCTGAATAATAAATCAAAAGCAAACCAACATGAATACGATGACACATAGATTTTATACCCTGTTCCTTTACCTTGCCCTGTGCACATGGGCTACTTCCTGCAGCAAGGACAAACCGGCGCCAACGCCCGAACCGACGGCCGAAGAGCTGATCCTCGGAAAATGGTACATCCATAAAATAACGAAACCGGATGGCAGCGTACATGAGCCTGCAAACGACTGCGAGAAAGGCTCGTTTTATAAATTCGACGACGAAAACGAGATAACGTCTGTCAATTATTATCTCGATGGCGATGAATGTCAGCGGTCGATCGGAGCCGGAGACTTCCTGTTGGCGGATAACGGAAAGAAACTGGTCGTCACCACATCGGACGGTGTCGCCACCACCATAGATGTCCTGACGCTAAATGAATCCACCCTGGAATTGAAAATCGAGGGCGATACCATCTATTTGAAAAAGAATGATTAGGGAAAGAAAAACAATCGGTATGAAGATTTTCACTCTCTATATCCCAACAGCACTCTTGCTCCTCTGCATCTGTGCATTCGCGGCATCCTGCAAAAAAGGCGGCAATGACCTTCCTCGGGAGGAGATCATTTTGCTGGAAAAAGTGTACAAGGATGGCCAGCTGTATCTCGATATCTTTTACGATGACCAGCGCCGCATTAACCGGATCGATTATTACCGGGATAACGGGGAGCTGAAATCCCGCCGTAAGATCCAATTGGATGAACGGGGACGTGTCCAACAGGTCACCGGTGATTTCGGCAATTATGTATCCACGCGCAAGCTGACGTATGAAGGGGATCGGAAAATCCTCGATGAGAAGACTTATTTGTTTGCCAATGGCAGCCCGACGACCTACGGCAAGCGCGCCTGGAGATACCCCAAAGCGAATGTCATCGAAGACCTGCTGTATGCCGAGGATCTGGAGACGGTAAGCTACATCCATACGTTCACTTTTTCGGAGTCGGGGAACGTGCAGAAAAAAGAGCGGAACGTGCTTTCGCACCCGGCGCAGAACAACTACAACGAATACCAATACGATGAGGGGATTTCCTATGAATCCATGATCGAATCCAATATTCCGGGCTACTCGGAAATTCCGGTTGCCCGGAACCAGCTATTGCAACAGAAAATATTCACGCCGGATGGCGCGCTTATTACGGAGGTGAAGTTCCAGAATACCTATAACGAAAAAGGGTATCTGGCGGCTTATATCTCCGAGTCCGCAGCCGGCAAAGAAGCCTATAAATTTGAATATAAAACGGTAACCGAATAAACACGGAGGCCGTGCAAATGAACAATGAACCAAGCAAAATAAACATAAATGATAGCCAAAAATTTTAATCGATTTATACTGATCGTGATGGGTGCCGTACTCCTGTGTATCGCACCCGCAGGCTGCAAAAAAGGCGACATGGGTCCGCAGGGACCCCAGGGCGAGCGGGGTGAACAGGGAATACAAGGCGAACGGGGTGGTGCCGGCGAACGGGGTCCCCGTGGGGAACGGGGCGCACAGGGACAGCGGGGAGAAAAAGGGGACAAAGGGGAAAAGGGAGATCCCGGACCCCGTGGTCCCAAGGGCATCGACGGGAATGCCAATGTAACCCGCTATGTCTTCCCCGGACACGATTTTGTCCGCAATAGTTTTGCCCAATTAACCGTCCCTGGCATCAGCAGAACGGAAATGCACGAAAGCGTCTGGATGGTATACCTTGTTGCGGGAGGTGGAAACATGTACCAGATTCCAGGCCGGGTGTATTGGACTGCTGCCGGTACGGAATATTCGCTGAACATGTTATATTCCGGTGGGGTCAGGCTCAACATCTGGTTAAAAGATGGCGTCGGGGATCGGTTTGCTGAAATTTTTGTATTGCGGATCGCCGCCAATGAAACGGTCAATGCATCCGCCCGTTCCGTTCGTTTGCCCGATATCGATTTCAGCGATTATAACGCGGTAAAGATGTACTACAAACTGCATGATTAACGCCTGTTACAAATGTATTCACCAATCTCAATTTACATAAAATGAAGAAGTTTTTTATTTTACCGATCGGTATGCTGTTTTTCCTTTACAGCTGTGACGACAAAGAACCTGATGCGAAACCGAACATCGATCTTGCCGCGGAATCCCTCGAATTTACCATGGAAAAGACCGGCGACTTCGAGGGCAATGTCACCTTAACGGGTGTCGTAAAAAACGTTGGGGATGCCTACCGGTCAAACGACGGCCAGCAGACGATCCAGCTGCTGGAAAAGCCCGCCTCTGGAAAGTCCATGGTGTTGGTCAGCAAGAAATTCAAGGACCTGGATGCCGGGGCTACACTGGAGATCGAACACATCGTCCAGAGCTGGCGGACATCCCAGGAATTCCCACCAAGTTTTATCCTGCGGATCAGTTTTGACCCCGACCTGTATATCGACGGAAATCCACAGAACGATGATTCCAATGCCGGCAATAATTCCATAGAACGGCGTGGACAGGAAATCAATGAACTGTTTTGATCATCGGTCAGCTGCCCACAATGACCCGATTATTTTGGGTGGAATGTTCATGGACTTTGGCAGTTACAAGGCGTTGCAGGTTCCATAACTTGAAGTGAGTGGAAAAGCGTAAGCTCATCGGGATCGGCGTCGTCAGCTGGCTGGTTTTCTCCGCGTTTTTGGTGTGGGCGATGTTTTTCCCTTCGCAGGGATTTTTGAGGTCAACGGCAAGCCGGGCGAAGAGTATCACTACCAGCTATGCAAAGTCTGTAACAGGGGGCATTTTAATTGCAGAAAACATTCATAAGACACGGTTTTCGTCCGGGCGGATTGTTTATCTGCTCGACGATGGAATAATGTATAGCCGGTATTTCAACAGACCGATACGCATACGGGGTATTTCCGGAAGCCTTGTATGGACATCCGCTTCCGGCGGGCTTTCACTGGTACTACCGGCTTTGGAAATGGGGCCTGCGATGGACGACATTCTCGCCGGTTGTGGGGCAGTACAGGTTACGGTCGAAATCGATACGCTCGGTTATCTGCTTGTTACGCGGGAAGATGGGGCGTTAATCCGGTGTGATCCCGGCCATGGTGCCGGGGTTTCGCCCTTTGCAAAAGACGCAACTATCGAATATGGCTCCGTTCCGATAAGACTTGTAAACGAAAACCGTGTAAGCCACCTTACTTTTGACGGATACACTGCCTCCGGTCGGTTACTTGATGCGAAATTCGCGGAAATCATGACAAACGGGGAAAGCAGACGGGATTTATTTATAGCAGGGGAACCTGTCGTTGAATTCCAGAAAAGTTTAACCGCAGGTTCTCCGCGTTATCTAGGGCGTTTTACAGCCGAAGGAACTCGTTGGGAAACTCGATTGGGAAGTCATGAAAATGAAATTGTACGAATCAATCATTGTTTTCTTAGGGACAAACTGCTAATTATACTGGGAAATAATAATCAATCTCAAACCTGTGCTATTGCGATTTCTGTAGGAACAGGAAAGGTTCAATGGGAAAAGAGAGTGGAGTAAATTGCTGAATGTGAAAAGAAATATACAAATCATTCGTAAAATGCTTCTAAATTTCTTGATTTGGTTAATTCCTGTTTTAATAATATTGGTCCTTTCGGTGATTTTAATTGTAATATTAATGATGGCAGCAGCCGACATCGGCGGAGGCGGGAACAAAAAAGACCCTTTCAGAAAATGGCCCAAAGGGCTTGTCGGCTCTTTGGGAATCGCTTATCTGCTTTCAGGCATTTTTTTGATGTTCGCATATTTTTATTGTGATAACCTGGGTTTGAAAGAACCTGTTTACCTTTTAGGTCTTGTGGTTTTCTGTCTAATCTTAGGTTTTTTGGGCATCAAATATGATTACAAACGACTGTTAAAAAAAATTGGTGCGGGTAGCAACGCAAGCTTTGACACCCAACCCAATAGCAGAAAGGATAGACAGCGGGACGGCTTCCCTTACCGGACCATTTAATGGGGAAATGTAAACGAAGCCACAAAAGAAACGGAAAAACGGAGCGTATGAAATCGATAACAATCCAGAAAACACTAAGCTTTGTGGTGACCATGATTATAGCTTTTAACTGCGGTAAGAAAAGCGAGCCACCAAAGGAAGAAGCTGACCAGCCGTATAGCCACTACATGCTTACGGATTATGGCAGCTATGTCGAAATCCCCCATGATCCGGCACTGAACCCCAACCAAAGGAATGACATTGGAAGGATGGGCACGGCTTGACACCGACGCGGGGACGAATATGCTTATCCATAAGAAACCGGCTTACAAAGAGGAGGGGTACTTTGTTACTGTACGCAAACGGGATAGTGGTACCCTACTTTATTCCTATCTTGGATATAGCGAATCGGAGCAACGGGCGGGAAGTTTCCCTATCCATAAATGGACTCATTGGGCGGTGACTTCTGATGGGGTGAACAGGCGCCACTATATCAATGGTGAACTGGCAGGAGAATTCACTGAAGATGCAGGGGTGTTTACACCCAGTGCCGAACCCCTCTTGTTAGCCAAGACCGTACCGGTTAATACCGGACTTGCCGAATGCCGCTTATGGAATGTGGCGCGAACCCAAACGGAGATTAAAAGTACCATGGATAAGAACGTTACTACGCCCATGCCGGGCTTGATTGCAGTATGGCCCCTCGGAGAAAATGCGAAGGATGTGATCGGTGACCATCACGGCGTGATGTACAACAATCTTCAATTCAAAAAATGGAAAGAGTAAGGGGTTACGGCACTTTAAAGGATCGGCAAGGTGGTTCCTACACTCATCCCGTTTCCTGTACAGGAAGGTAATTCCCCGATTTTGGTCAACCGTTTTGAAACCAATTGATAGCCTTGCCTTCTTCAACTTTTATGAAGTTGTCCTTGGCCCGGTTGTAGTCATCCGCTTAGCCTCTGGCGGATTCTGGATGCGGCCAAGTTAGAAGTGTTCCGTATCATTACTTTGGGAATTACTGGGTTCGACGCTGCACTTTCATTGAACAGTATGGAAGAATCGGCTGTATCTTTGGAAAGTCTGGGGGATATGTTTTCTCACTACCTGCATAAAAACAAGAAGACAACTTTGTTGCTGCAACACTTGGATGCTGCCATTGAATACCTTCGCCGACACCCCGATTTTAATGCTTTCGACAGAGCCATATTCATTACACGCTTCGCCAATAAGATCAGTGCCGGAATTGCCCAGTTGGAGCAGGACTTACCCAGCCCGGGGATTAAGTACAACCGGATGCTGAGACAGAAGGTAAACACCTTATTTGACCCCGGCGCGTTCAATGTGAATGCCTTTTCTCCCGGACCTGAATTTCACGTAACGGAAGCGAAAGTGGCACTGGGTGAGAAGCTGTTTTATGATGCCGCGCTATCCGGTACAGGCACGAGAAGCTGTGCTTCCTGTCACAACCCGGGTCTGGGGTATACCGACGGACTGGCCAAACCCGTGGATATCCACGACCCTGAAAAATCACTGGTGAGAAATGTGCCCACTCTGCTCAATGCAGCGTTGCAGTCGAATTATTTCTATGACATGCGGGCGTTGACGCTGGAGGACCAAGTACGGGATGTAATAAGCAATGAACAGGAGATGGATAGTTCCTTGGATGCGATCCTGGACTATCTTTCGGCAGATCATTCATATCAATCGCTCTTTGCAAATGCTTTTTCCGCAACCGCGGGGCAAGGGATCCGTCCGGACGAGGTAACGAATGCGCTTGCCTCGTACATACGCAGTCTCACAAAGCTCAACAGCCGGTTTGATGAATATATGCAGGGCAGGGAAGATGCCCTGTCGGGCCAGGAATTGAAAGGCTTTAACCTATTTATGGGAAAAGCGAAATGTGCCACCTGTCATTTCATGCCTTTGTTCAATGGCGTTACTCCACCCAAGTATGTCATGAGTGAGACAGAGGTATTGGGTGTTCCGGTTTCCATAGCAGATTCCACACTAGATCCGGATCGGGGATATTACGATGTGATCGGTATCGACTCCTATAAAAATGCATTTAAGATACCTACAGTCCGCAACGTCATCAAAACGGCTCCTTATATGCACAACGGAGCCTATCACACCTTGGAGGAGGTAATAGAATTTTACGACAAGGGAGGCGCAGCTGGCTTGGGGATCGATCTGCCCAATCAAACGCTCCCGAAAGAGCGCCTTCAGCTTACCGAACTTGAAAAAGAGGACATTATTGCTTTCATGAAGAGTTTAGAAAGCCGGTAAGTTTTTTCAATAGCCGTCATTGTCAATTCACGGACAGTAAACAATTCCATCAGTGGCGAAATAAAATTGGATTTTGGAGTCCTTAGCGCTAACTTTGGCCTACATGAACATCTTGCTCGTTGAGGATGACAGCCGTATCAGTGATTTCGTGATCAAAGGTTTGGAGGAAGCCGGACATTCTGTGGCTTTGGCCCATACGGCCGAACTGGCAAGGGATTGGATAAGTGAGTACGAATGGGACCTCATCCTTATGGACATCATGCTGCCCGGCATAGATGGGGTGCAGCTGACAAAGCTGATCCGTCACCGGAGTAATCCTACGCCTATTCTAGTGCTCAGTGCGCTTGATGGTCTGGATGATAAAGTGATGGCGCTGGATAGCGGAGCAGATGACTATCTAGCAAAGCCTTTTCATTTCAAGGAGCTACTGTCACGCATTAATGCTCTAGCGCGCCGTGCGAAGCTATCTCGTCGAGACGGTGGACAATTGCGTTACAGCGGTCCTTTGGTTGTCAATACGGATGAACATCGGGTAGTACTGCATGGTGAAGAAACAGAACTGTCGCCCAAGGAATATAAACTATTGTTGTACTTACTCGAGCACGATGGTCGCGTAGTAACACGTACACAATTGCTTAACGCGGTTTGGGGTATTGACTTTGACAACGGCACCAATGTGGTGGATGTTTATATTTCTTACCTCCGAAGTAAAATTGAAAAACAGGGAGTCAAATTTATCCATACCGTGAAAGGTAGCGGTTATTTATGGAAAGAACCACAATGAAATTCCAATTATGACGATCCGCAATAGGCTTACACTGATTTCATCGCTTACATTCGGAGTAGTATTTGCCTTGGCAGCGGTGGTAGTCTATTACATGTTCGTAGTCACCTCCGAACGGATTATTTTCAGCGATCTGCAAAAGACGGGGTTGCTGTCGGCTATGTTTTATCTCGAGGAAGATGAGCTTTCTACGATGGAGCACCATCGTATACGGGCGGATTTTGAAGAAGAGATGCAGCAGACGGATGTAAAAGTATACGATCGTTCCGGCCGCCTGCGCTACGGCAATGGACAGTTCTGGGAAGCGATATCATCCGCGAGGTTGCAACGTATCCGGGAAGAGGGTAGAATGCAGTTTAAAACCGCAGGGTATTACTATTATGGTTTACACTATCCGGACAACCAAGGCGACTTTGTCGTGGTAGTGACCGCCGACCATTCCTTTTTCACGGCACAACGCAATCAGCTGCTGCTCGCTATGGGCATCGCGCTCGGCATCGGCTTGCTGTCTATTTTTTTATTGAGTTATGTGTTATCGCGGATTGCCTACCGGCCCATTTCGTCAGTGATTCATCAGGTGAACCAACTTCAGGCTCACAATCTGGAACAGGCGTTGACCCTGCCGCGTGCCAAAGATGAACTGCACGAGCTGATCGATACCTTTAATGGCTTGCTGCTACGGCTCTCGGAGAATTTTGTCATCCAAAGGAACTTCATTAATTATGTATCGCACGAGTTCAAGACACCACTGGCATCTATTACGGGCAATCTTGAGGTATTTGCACAGCGTGATCGTTCACCGGCTGAGTATAAAAAGGTGAGTGAGAGGGTGCTGGCAGAAGTATCGCAGCTCGAACAGATTCTCAATAACCTCATGATATTGGCAGGTCCTCGCACGAATCCTCAAGGCCATATAACGTATCGCTTGGACGAATTACTTTGGGATGTAATGGACCGGATTTTCGAATGGTGGCCGGAGGCCAAGTCACTGGTGGTGCTGGATGTTTCCGTGGCCGATGCGGATCGGCTTAGAGTAAAGGGATATCGTAATCAACTGCAGATGGCTGTTTATAATGTAATTGACAACGCCGTGAAATATGCATGCAGAAAGCCAGTGGCCATCGCTCTTGCTGAATCGGGCGAAGAGCTTCGACTGACGATCCAGGATCAGGGACCGGTCATACCTTCCACAGAAATCCCTTTTGTGTACCAACCCTTTTATCGAGGTAGCAATGTGGCTGACACCAAAGGAAGTGGTATCGGCCTCTCTTTAGCCGTACTCATCTGCAAGCAGAATGATGTGGCCTTTTCCCTGACCTCCGATATGTACGGCACGCAGGCTACGTTTGTCTTTAGGCGATTCTAATCCCACTCTAATTCGGTTTTAATGTTGCGCCGTTACTTTTGCGGTCAAACAAAATAAGAACGATGGTTTACGGAAAATTGGCTTTGTTGGGTATCATGGGTATCGGCGGACAAGAAATGCTGCTGATCGTACTGGCTTGCCTGTTGTTATTCGGTGGGAAAAAGATACCGGAATTGATGCGTGGCCTCGGTCGCGGCATGCGTGAATTTAAGCGTGGTCAGGAAGAGGAACCGCCGCCCGAAGATGATAAAACAAAAAAAGGCTTTGAGGAGGAGGGACATCAATGAACGTGAGATTGCGTCTCTTATCGCCAGGGGCGACCGGTACAATGTTTGGCATCTCTGCCGGAATCGGGTCTATCATCAATGTAGCAGGTTAGCTCCCGCATCCAATATCAAATATCAGATCTTGTATTCGAAATAATCGATAGTTTTTTTATTTTAATTGCTTATTAGTGCATTCCGTCAATTGCCTTCATTAACGCCTTCACTTGCTCTTTATTTAATACCCCATTATAACGGAACAGTACCTTATAGTCTTTGTTCAATAACACCCATGTTGGGAAGGAAATGAGTTCCGATCCGTTCAGTGCCACTGCAAGCTCATGTATTCCTATCAATGATCCGCTTGCTTTGAAATTATAATTTTGATTATGGAAAGTAACTTCTCCCTCGCTTTCAGCATTGAACTCCGTATAATAGAAGTCATCGGCTCTTCTTATAAAGTCCTTATTCTCCTGAAGCTGTTTTTTCTGCATCAGGCAATATTTGCACCATTCTGTAGAAAGGAGGATAATCAATGGCTTTGCCTGTTCATTCATCAAACTGTCTATTTTTTCAATGGCAACAGGTTTTATCTGGGCATGACAAAGGTTGCTTAAGCATAAAACGACTATTGATAGTAACGTAAATCGGGTCATATCTTTCTAAAACAGATTGTATCTAAATCCTAAGAATCCCCTAATGCCCTGATTGGGACCATATACGTAAGCAGGGTCAAATGTCAGTCCATACGGATTGTCCGGGGTTGCCATTGCCTGTCCGTCTGCATCAAACTGTACATTTTTGTCAAACGGATCGTGAGCTCTGGCTATAATGAAAGGATTGCCCTTATTCGGTGTCCAGTTTAAAAGGTTCTTAACGCCTCCGTAGATTTCTATCTTATCACCAATGTGTTTGGTCAACTGGATATTTTGGATGCTCCACCAAGGGGAATATTCACTACGCGGGTCAGTGTCGCTCAGCAATGGCAAACGCATCGGACCATATAGGTTTCCTGTATAATCAATGGTTAGTCCCATAGGCCTAAAAGTATAGCCAACATTCCAAGTTCCGGTAAATTTTTCGGTGAACAATTGTCTAGTTTTCTTCCCTTCTTCCGTGCTGTACACATCCATGGAAGTTGCCCCTGCCAATATTTTTAATCCATTTGCAAAAGCGACATCAATATTCAGGGAGATGCCCTGTGATACGGCATGCCCATCAAGGTTATCATAAATGATCTTGTTGGGGTCAATGTCGTAGTCGGCGATGATCTTGTTGTTGAAATAGGTATAAAATGCAGTGGCATCCAGTCCTATAAACGTGCTTCCTGCATAGATTTTTTTTACGAAATTAAGGTTGCCGTTCCACGATGTTTCTGGATTGAGGTCATTGATAAATACCACCTCTCTTGCGCCGGTAAGTGCGGCATGGTCTTCGGTAAAGACATTGGCCACACGGTAACCGTTCCCAAAACTCAAGCGTAATACATTGTTCTTGTTGGTAGAGCTCCATTTATAATTGAGGCGGGGTGTAAGAATGTTGCCGTGCAGCGAATTGTAATCGTAGCGTAGCCCTAATAATAACTTATTATTATCATTAAGCGTGATTTCATCCTGCACAAATATACCCGGAAGATTGGTACTGGAGGGTCTGTTCCTATCAAGGTCACCAGCATCCGCTGTGGCGGGAGTGTTGTCGTCATAGTAGGTATACCGGTACGTCAGACCTGTCAACAGGTCGTGTTTACCCAAGGTCTTGAACCAGGTCAATTGACCGAAGCCGATATATTGATCTGCCAGATAAGGAGTGTCTCCATAAACACTGTTCTGCTTATGCCCATTTGTACTGAACTGGAACAATATCTTTTCCCTTGCCGGTAACTGATAGGTTCCGAAAAACTCCCAACGGCTGGTATAAATGCTCTCACCATATACTTCATCCCCGCCACGATATTTTGTCTCCCAGTTCATTTCTCCGCCCCAACGATCCTCATATACATATCTTCCCGCCAAAGAGAAGATGCGGTTATCCTTCCTGTCAAAATTCCATATATTAAAAACTGATATCCGGTTTTGAAGTGTCACATCCGTGAAGTTATCTGTATTGTTATCAATAGGATTTTGGTAATTGAAATAGTTTATACCTAATAAGGACTGCGCTTTTTTACCGGTATTGAATTTGGCTGCAACATCTGTATTAATTTCGCCCCAGCTTGTGCCAAAAGCATCTACTGATAATGTTGGAGCATTATCCGGTCTCTTGGTAATGATATTGATCAATCCACCCACGGCCTCGCTACCGTATAATGTGGATGCTGGTCCTTTTACAATCTCGACCCTATCGATAAGGGATTGTGGGATACCGCTAAGACCATATACGGTTGAAAGGCCGCTTACAATCGGCATTCCGTCGATCAATATCATGGTATAGGGACCTTCCAAACCGTTGATATGGATGTCTCCGGTATTACAGACGTTGCAGTTCAACTGTGGTCGTACCCCATTTACGTTCTGCAAGGCATCAAAGATAGATGGAGTTGGGTTGGCTCTGAAGAATTTAGCGGTGTAGACCTCGACAGGAACAGGACTTTCCAACTTGGAGACTTCTTTCATTGTTCCAGAAACGACGACTTCGTCTAGATCAGTGTGAGATTCTATTGTTAACGTGACATTCAATTCTGTTTGCTGGCTATTTAAAATTACGTCGGTTTTGTAGGAAATGAAACCTATAAATCTTACCTCCACCTCATAGGTGCCATAGGGCACATCCGCAATTTCGTATCGGCCCGAGGTATCTGATATTGCATTTTTGTTGACATGTAGCATGGTAATGGTCGCCGCCTCCAGCGGCTGTCCGCTTATATCGGAGATTTTTCCAGTTAGTTTTCCGTTCTGGGCAAAGCTGAGCGAACTAAATAGGCTTATATAAACGGCAGACCAAAGTGTTTTGTTATTCTTCATGTTTTATATTTATTAATCTAAAAAACTATTTATATTTCGGCAAATATAAATAGTTAGATTCGTCTAACATAATAATTATTCTAACATTGGTGTTAGATAGGGCTGGTATTTTGTAAATTTGAAGGATGATATCGCAAAAGAGGGAAATTACCTATAAGCATCGTTCGCTGTCACATCGTTAATCGTTTCAATTTAACACACTGCAGGTAAGAATGTTAAATTGATGGTAGGGGCTCATTTCTAAATAAATTGCTTCGATCTCTTAATCGTCTTGGACTAATCTTGCGGCAATTATTACTATTTTGGGAGTGTCTAGCACTGTGATGAAACATGAAAGCTCATGCCGAAAGGAAGGTGGAATGCCAAACAAATGAGTTATTAAATGGGATTAACGTGTATATTTATGCCTAATACGCCCTACTGAAACAAGCGTCATAATGAAGAAACTTAAACAGTTTACATTTATCGGATTAACCTTGCTTTTGTTAACAACCTTAAGTGCTTGCAAAGTGGGGAGATTTGTCGTGTACAACTTTGCCGACATTCATGATTACAAGAAATTTCCGGCAAGGAATATTGAAAGCGGAATGGCAAAGTTTCTCTTCCCTATGGCCGAAAAAGGCAGATTTCCAAAAGAACTCCGTCTAAAAGACAAAAGCTACCCATTTGAAAAATATATAGAAGATAATAAGACCGTTGCATTTTTGATCATCCAGAACGATACCATACAATATGAAAAATATTGGGGGAAATACGATAAAAGTGCCATTGTTCCGTCTTTTTCAATGGCAAAAGCCATCACATCTATTCTAATCGGTTGTGCTATTGACGATGGGCTCATCCAATCCGTAGATGAACCTATAACAAACTATATTCCCGAACTCAAAGAAAATGGTTTTGATCAAGTGACTATCGAACATTTATTGCAAATGACCTCCGGACTTAAATTCAATGAAGGTTATTCTAATCCATTTGGGGAGGTAGCAACGTTCTACTATGGCAGAAATCTGCGGAAGGCAATTAAAAAGATGAAATTGAAAACCGAACCGGGAAAGCAGTTTGACTACGTAAGTGGAAACGCCCAACTTCTGGGTTTGGTGTTGGAGCGGGCCTTAGATGGCAAGACAATAAGTTCGTATCTTGAAGAAAAGATATGGAAACCCCTAGAGATGGAATTTGACGCAAGTTGGAGTTTGGACAAGAAGAAGAACGGACTGGAAAAGACGTTTTGTTGCATTAATGCAAGGGCGAGGGATTATGCCAAAATTGGAAGACTTTATTTAAACAGGGGAAAATGGAATGGCCAACAAATCGTTTCAGAAGATTGGGTCGCTCAATCGACCAAAATTGATACCACAGCAGGAAGCGCGCGGTATTATCAGTACCAATGGTGGTTACCAACCCAAACTGGCGATTTTATGGCTCAAGGCATTTTAGGGCAGTATATTTATGTTCGCCCGGAAAAAAACCTGGTCATCGTAAGGCTTGGTAAAAGCCGGGGAAAAGCTGATTGGTGGGAAATCTTGACGACATTAGGAGAAGCGTACTGAGGAAAAGGCAGAAAAATATTGCTTGGGTAGGTACGGCTGAATATCAAGTGTTCGGCTTTTGGAATTTTATTCCATTCATACAGTTCGCGTTGGCTTTTTTTGTATTTTAGTCATAGCGAAATCGGATGAGCAAATATTTCCTGTTGAAGCCGGTTAAAGATATAATCATGCGAAAATTATCACTTTTCATAGCAGCAAGCTTAGACAGCTACATCGCCAAACCCAATGACGACCTCAGTTTTCTTAAATCAATTGAAAAAGAAGGAGAAGACTATGGTTATGCGGAATTCATGGCAACCATCGGCACCATAATTGTTGGGAGGAGAACTTATGATTATGTGCTTAAGGAAATCGGTCCGTTCCACTACGACAATGGCGAAAGACGTGTATTTGTAATAACAAGAACACCGAAACCGGCTGTGGGCATGACAACGTTTTATGCAGGTAACCTGACTGCATTAATTCAAGGATTGAAATCTGAGAGTGGGAAAAATATTTATTGTGACGGTGGTGCGGAAATCATAAATGAACTGTTGAAAAATGACCTTATTGACGAAATTATTATTTCTATTATTCCTATTTTGGTCGGCAGTGGGACCAGGCTTTTCAAAGAGGGTAGGCCCGAACAACAGTTTGAACTTTTACATGCAAAAACATTTGACACAGGACTAACCCAATTGCATTATAGAAGGAGAAAATAAAGGTAAAGGATAAGTTGTTTCCTGGGAATTCAGTTGGAAAGCAAAAATGATAGCACTAAAAAATAACAACATAAACAATAAGCGAAATCTCTGCGTATGAAAAAAATCAAGAAGCTTTATCAATGGACAACCTCCATACCTTTGTTAGCCTGTATCTTATATTATTCAGGACTTTTAGACGACAATCTTTTTTATCAATCCATTGCAGGGCTTTTTTTGATATTTTGTGTAATGTCAGCCGTCCATCACTCTGAAATCATTGCCCATCGTGTAGGTGAACCTTTTGGGACCATTATCTTAGCGGTCTCTATTACAGTCATTGAAGTAGCTATTATTATTTCTTTGATGACTACCGGCGGCCCGGAGTATGCTTCCTTTGCGAGAGATACCGTTTATGCCGCTGTAATGTTAATTCTTAATGGTATCGTGGGACTTTGCTTATTTATTGGTGGTCGTAAATTCCATACCCAAACGTTTTCTTTACATTCTGTAAAAATCGCTTTAGTTGCCTTGGTCTCTATCGTTGCATTTTCGATGATCTTGCCTACATTCACTAATAGTGAAGCTGGTCCCTATTATAACAAATCACAATTATTTTTTGAGATATTTGCTTGCCTAACAATCTATACAGCATTCATATCGGCCCAAACGACGAAGCATAGGGAATATTTTATAACCGGCGATTCAGATACAGCAGACGCGGAAGCCCACACTATTTCCAATTCATCGCTGATGATCAGTCTGGTATTTTTATTGATCAGCCTAATCATTGTGGTGTTACTTGCAAAATCACTTTCTCTTCCCATTGAACAGCTGATAGTGAGCGAAGGATTACCGAAGAGTTTAGTAGGGATCATTATCGCCGCGGTTATTCTATTGCCGGAAGGCATTGCTGCTGTCAGCGCGGCGAGAAATAACAGATTGCAAACGAGCCTTAATTTATCATTAGGTTCGGCAATAGCAAGTATAGGCCTAACCATTCCCGCGGTATCTATTGCGAGCTATATGTATGATTTTCCGCTTGTGTTGGGACTTGACATCCTGCCTATAATTTTATTGGTAATTTCGATTTTTACTGTAATGCTTTCGCTTATTGGCGGACGCAGTAATTTCGTGTATGGTGTCGTCTTATTGGTAAACCTTGTCGCCTATGTATTCTTGACAATTAATCCATAGGGGCAACAAGACAAATGGATAAACTCAACCATAAACAATATGGAACAAAGAATCAGCGTTTTGACAATTGGGACGGACGACTTAAACGCCATGAAAGATTTTTACGGACAGACATTGGGATGGACACCCATAGCTGAAAACAATGGCATTGTATTTTATAAACTCAATGGTTTTTTGTTGAGTATTTGTGATAAAAAAGCACTTGCGGACTTTATAGGGATTGACCATAAAGGACAAGGTTTCCGTTCGGTGACGATCGGCTACAACGTAGGAACAAAAGAGGAGGTTTTGGATCTTTATGGAAAATTAAAACACAAAGTGAAAATTTTGAAAGAGCCGACAATGCCTCCATTTGGTGGATTGTTCTTTTATTTTTCGGACGTTGAAGGGAATATCATCGAAATTGCCCAAAATCCTTTTATAGCTTATGACGAGAAAATGAACGTAATCGACCATAAACCGGTAGACAATTTCTAAAAACTAAGAAATGAATGATGTGGAAGCCTATATCTCACAATTTCCCGAGGATGTTCAGGATAAATTGAGGAAAATCAGAAAGTTGATTAAAGCAATTGCGCCTGCGGCAGAAGAGTCTATTGCCTATGGAATGCCAGCCTATAAAACCAATAAAAAACCATTGGTTTATTTTGCGGCATTTAAAAATCATATTGGATTCTATGCCACACCTTCGGGGCATCGCGAATTTATGGCAGCGCTTTCGAGATACAAACAAGGTAAAGGCTCGGTTCAATTCCCTTTTGACCAGCCTATTCCCTATAGTTTAATTGAAAGGATGGTAAAATTTAGGGTGGAGGAAAACGAAAAAAGTGGAAAGAGATAGAAAGAAAGGCACTTTCATTACACTGATCGTCTTTTTGGATAAGAAAAGAAGGTGATGTAACCTGAGAAACAAAAGATAAATGGAATTCAACCCAAACAACAAGGTCATTAAGCGCTGTATCCAAGGTATAGACTTGGAAGAAAGAGGTGATCCTGAAGAAGCAGGAAAATTGTTTCTTCAAGCCTGGAACGAAGCGACAAGCGATTTTGAAAAATTCACCGCAGCCCATTTTGTCGCCCGGCACCAAAAAAGTCTTGCTGATAAATTGAAATGGCTGGAGACCGCTTTAGAATCGGCAACAAGGGTAAGTAGCGACATGGTGAAGGGGGCATTACCTTCTTTGTATTCCGCGATAGCCGAATGCTATAGGGAGCTGGGCGACCTTCAAAACGCCGAAAAGAACAATGAACTGGCAATTTCTTTCAAGGACAAATTATCCGATAAGGGTCCCTTTTATCACGGAACGAAAGCAAATCTGCAGGTTGGCGACTTGTTGACGGCGGGGGGCAAGTCTAATTACAAGGATGAAGTCATTATGAACCACATTTATTTTACTGCTTTGGTTAATGGGGCAGGACTTGCAGCTGCTTTGGCTAAAGGTGATGGTCGTGAACGCGTTTATATCGTCGAACCGACGAGTAGTTTTGAGAATGACCCGAACGTTACGGACAAAAAGTTTCCGGGCAACCCGACACGTTCTTATAGAAGCTTGGCACCGCTAAAGATTGTTGGGGAAGTAACAGACTGGGTACGGCTGACACCGGGGGAACTGCAAGAATGGCGTGAGAAGTTGGCGAATAACAAAGGTGAGATTATTAATTGAAACCCCAAAGCCCTTCGTACTTCTATGCGAATTTGGTGCAACCTCTAATCGAAATCTGACTGGATAATGGATATCGAAAGTTTAAAGAAAAGGAATGCAGAGATTCAAGGCAAAACTTGAGCTTATAGGAATTAACCCTTTTGTGTTTGTACCGGAGGAAATATTGTCAGAAATATTTCAGGAGGCAAAAAAGGACAAAGGCCATCTTCCTATTTGTGGAACGGTAAATGACAAGAAGTATTTACAAACCTTAGTGAAGTATAGCGGGGAGTGGCGACTGTATATGAATACGACAATGTTGTCAAACTCGAAGCGCGGCTATGATATCTCATTATCACGAAAATTACTTCATTTGAGGAGTGATCAGAGAGTCTATAAATAACCCCACTATTTTCTTGTCAATACTGATATTATTAAAAATAATAGCTGGCTTTATAGTAGACGGAAGTCGCTGTTATCATAACAGTCTAGTTTGTATCAAATGCTAGTCTGACAGGTCTCAATATGTTACAAGAATTTATCAAACTCAATAAGACATACGGGGAATATACAGTGTGGTGGTGTTGAGGGAAGTAGGTAGTACAGCTGATGTGATGGTGATCGAAAAGAATGAATATGTGAATATTACCGAATCCATAATCTTCGGCATCATGGTGGGGCTGGCATTGTTGTTGGCCCTTATACTGGAGCTGCAGAACCCGTATCGGGTGCCTACTTCCTGTATTGATGCAGAGAGGATCCACCAAGCATGTCTGGACTAGGGCGGGGCAGCGTTCCTTGGGTACATTTATTGGGGTTGGTTTGACTTGGCTTATCCTGCAAATGAATGTAACTGCCTTGGGTATCTGTATCAGTATATTACTCCTTCAGATTGTGATCGAGTTCCTCGTAGTGAGGAATTATGGTATAGCGGTTATTTTTATTACCATGTTGACCATTTCCATCGCGGAGACAAATGTTAATTTAGAGGGTGACCCTAACCATTGATGGCGCCACGTTTTTTCGATATATTGTTTGGTAGTCTAACGGGTGCCGTGGGGGGATGGATACTCTATCATGAACGTATCCACTTTTATACGAGAAAACAACTCAGGAAAACAAAAACGCTTTTAAAAAGATACAGGTCTTCATAGGCTTAATCCGAAAAGGAGGCTGTGGCTGTCCCGAAAGCCCAAAACTATCGTCATTTCGACTGGAGCGGAGCGAAATGGAGAAATCTATTTTTTGACTGTCAATTTTATAGATTTTTCGACTCCACTACGTTTCGCTCAAAATGACGTAAATATTTACATTTCGGGACAGCCTTTTATTTCATGGATATTCTTGGGTGTATTATAGTTGTTGCGGGTCAGAACTTAAAGGTCGCTCCCACATTGAGCACGGAAACTCCATAACCCAGTTCTGCAAATGCACCCATTCGTTCATTGAAGAGCCAGCGGCTTCCTAAGAAGCCGGAAAGGCCAATGCCACTGCCATAGTTATTATTGTATAATCCGGCATCGTCTCCGTCATGGGAATACTTGACGATGTTATATCCCAGCATCGCCCCACCATAAAGGTCTAGATTGGGAAGATCCTCAAATCCATTGTAGTGGTAGGCTCCGCGGGCACCAATAATGATATAATTCCATTTTGATGTATAGCCGGCACTGGTGTATTTATATCCGGTATTTCCGACGTAACCTCCCAAACTGATGACCCCCGGTCCGCCAACTTCCCAAAGGCCGTGGTCTAGAGATACACTGATGGCAGGTCGGGCTGTCCCAAGTCCGCCCAGGCCAGTTCCTATACCGATCCCCACGTTGGCGGCTGTGGTTCCGTTTTGAAAGGGTTGCGCGTGTACGGCTGAAGCGATGGCGATCGCTAGGAGAATAAAGATTGTTCGTTTCATTTTTTTTGTTTTTAGATTATTTATTAGGTTTTGTTTTACTGTTATAGACTAAGCTTATTCTTCTTTCCTTCGGTTTTTGTAAAAGCAAAGTTACTCTTGCTGGCTTTCCTGGCTTACCCCCAAAAGGGGGTTTTTATTGGGGATAAATGACTTACCTTTGTTAGGAATAATAAGGAACGAATGATAAGACTTTACAGGCGGAACTACTCCTTCCTTGTACATAAGGCACTGGAATCCAAGTGTGGAAGAGGCGGAGCAAAAGAACACGAGAATGATTAAGGTAGCAATTGTTGACGACCATAAAATCCTTACCGAAGGTTTGCAGGGCTTGATTGAGGAATCGGGATTGGCAACAGTCGTTGGCGTGGCACACAGCGCTGCGGAATGCCGCTTGTCCCTCGGTTTCTGGAGGCCAGATGTCTTGTTGTTGGATGTGGGATTGCCGGATATCAGCGGATTGGATTTCTGTAAAGAGATTAAAGAGCAGTTTCCGGCAATCAATGTGTTGGCATTGACTACGCATAACGAATATGCCATTGTACGGCATATGCTGGACAATGGCGCTTCTGGTTATCTTATTAAGAACGCCATGGTCGATGAGGTATTGCAGGGGATAAAGGCCGTGGCATCTGGTGAAACCTTCCTTTGTCATGAAATCGACCTGTTAATGAAACGCTCTCCGGAGAAAAATATTTGGTTAAGCCCGCGTGAGCGTGAATTGCTCCGATTAATCTCCGAGGGACATACAAATGCAGAAATCGCTGATCAGATTTTTCTGAGTCCTGAAACAATCCGTGGATATCGGAAGAACCTGTTGGTAAAACTTGGTGCAAAAAATACTGCTGTATTGGTAAAAATGGCTGTGGAGCAAAAGCTGATTTAATGGCGATGATATAAGGATATTGACCTTGTTTTATTCTACCCTAAAAGAACTTTGTTCGGTAAACATCCTGCCAAACATGTCGGTGGCTTTCACTTCAATCGTATGAGTTCCTTTAGGAAGTCCATTGGGGATAGCTGCTTTCCAAAGGTGATTGCTGATGCTTGGGTTTCCTGGCCTCCTCCCTTCCCATAGCTCTTCGGTTATATCCCATGCTACCAGTTCGGCAACGAATGTCGGGTCATACTCATCGACCCGCTTCATGGGCTTCCATTCACTGTTGCCGATCCGTATCATGACAGCATCATGCTCACTGCCCATATAAAAGTTTGCATAAATACTTGATGATACTTTTATATTATGGCCCAGCACTTTTGGTGCATAAATCCCGATCTGATGTGCTGCCGGCTTGCCAACGACTTTATAATCGATTACATACTGGTTCCCATCAAATTCAATGAAGGAATAACCTTTGGGAGTGCCATCTGCCATCATGGAAATGGGGACTCCTTGTTCATTGAACCTTCCGCTATACCAATTGCCAGAAGTCGTTCCCGCGTTAAAGTGATGATGGGGCTTTTCTTGCAACCATCCTTGTTCTGATCCCATATAGAAATGCGTTTGCTGATGGGTATGGGCCGAGAGGGACAGTGTATGCGGAAAATCCTTCAGCAATTCAAAGAGGCGACTGCGGTCTTCCATGCGAAAGGCGCGTTCAATGGCGATAGGTATATGAAAAGCCAGAACAATCAGGTGGTCTTTGGAAACAAATTGTAAATCATTCTTAATAAATTCAAGCTGCTTTTCGTTCAGGCCACCCCAATATCCTTTTCCACCTCGGGGATCGGGGTAGATGATATCATCTAGTACAATGAAATGTACGTTTCCATAATTAAATGCGTAGTTGGCGGGACCGAAATGCGCTTCGAATGATTCGTCAGAGAGTGAATCGACCCTGACATCAAAGTTGATATCGTGGTTTCCCATGACATTATACCAAGGGGTGCCGATCTCTTTGGTGGCGTTTATATATGGCTTAAAAAGGTCAGGCCGGTTTCCGACCAGATCACCAAGGCTCATTCCGAACTCAAAACCTTCTACACTGCGAAGTTCATTTATAACGGCGGTTTTGTAATAGCTAACCTCTTCAAGCGTATATACCTGAGGATCTCCAAATAATATCATTTTAAATTTTTTACCCACACTATTCTTCACTAAGGGGAAGTTAATCTGTTTAGGGAGCACTCCCGTGGGGCTTACCCCTTCATACTCCATGGTGGGAGAACCTTCAGGTTTATGAATATAAAAAAACACTGGGAGCTGGTCTTTATTAACCGTTACATTATAATCAGCGGGTTTAATGACGGAGATAATATTATCCTTTCCCACAGGAAGTTCATATTGTCCGTTCTGGTCCGTTTGCACAACTTGTACCCCATTGGTTACTGAAACACCACCAATACCTTTTTCCCTCCTTTCCTTGATGCCATTTTTGTTGAGATCTTCAAAAACATAACCTTTGGCAAAATCCTGGGTAAATGATTGAAGGGATAGGAATAGAAGGCCTATGGTGATATGAATAATATGTTTCATGAATGCTCGATTTAGGATTTGTTTCTCGGGCAAAAGTCGGGTCCATACATGTGTTTAATATGACGGTGCTATTAATTAATCATTAACATCGCCGTGATCAAAACTTCTCTTAGCGAGTGCTTCCACCTTTCTTGTAGATTTCTTCCTACCATGTTTAGGGTGAGTCCGTGGTGAGTCCGTGGTGAGTCCGCCTTTTTGGGAGGAATAGACGGACTCACTACGGATTTAATACGTAGATATATTGCTCGTATAGTTAACCGTTCTCAAGGCAGTTTCGGTTCAGTCTAGGATAAGCCTCGTATACGTGTTATTGAAAGAATAAGGATGTTCTTTTGAAGAAAGGTAAATGGGCTAGAAAAGAGAATTCCAAATAATCCGCATACTTGAAATGATGACAATAATTCCTACTCCCAGGAACATCTTTTTAACCGGAAGCTTTCCGGCAAGCCTGGCGGCTAAGGGTGCCGCGACAAAACCGCCAATAATTAATCCTAAGATAGTTTCAATATGGCTTACCCCCAAAATAATAAAAAAGGTCAAGGCGCTGGAGAAGGTGACGAAGAACTCAGTTAAACTAACCGAACCGATGACGTATTTGGGGCTTCTTCCTTTTGATATCAATGTGCTGGTAACCAATGGTCCCCAGCCTCCGCCGCCAAAAGAATCAAGAAACCCGCCCGCGCCGGCAAGCCACCCGGCCCGTTTTACTTTTTGTGTTTTTATTTTTTTCTTGAACGCGTTGATCAGAATACGGATGCCCAGGGCCAGGGTATAAGCTGAAATTACCGGTCTTAACCAATCGGCATATCGATCACCGGCAAAACCCAATAGGAGGGCTCCGCAGACAGCACCGATCACACCGGGGATCAATAGTGTTTTAAAGAGCTTCTTATTCACATTGCCGAATTTGTAATGGCTGTACCCGGAGGCGCCGCTCGAGAACATTTCTGCTGTATGGACACTTCCACTGACAACCACCGGGTTTACTCCTCCCGACAACAACAATGTGGTAGACATTACCCCATAGCCCATTCCTAAGGCACCATCGACCATCTGCGCCACGAAACCTACTGCAAACATCCAAAGAAATTCTCGGTCCAGTTGGTGTTGGATGCCATCAACAAGGCTCGCTATTATCTCATCAGGTAAATAGGTTAACAAGGTGAAGCCGATGAATAGCAACGTAAGAAGAAGTAAGCTCCCATTTGCGATGCGCTTCCATTTTCTTTCTTGTATTCGTCCATTTTTCGGAATATTCCTCGTTTCTTTTGAACCAGCAGGTGGTCTTCCTTTTGAAACGGCTGGGTGTTCGATGCTTTTTTCTTCTAATGTGTCTTTTCGCATCCCTTAGTTAATCTTCATTATCTATAGTTTTGGTCGACAATAATACATTAAATTTTTTATTTGCCAAAAACTTCTTTTTAAGAGCCGGTCAAAAGCACCATTTCATGCTGAATGACAATATGGCCTGCTACAAGTGCTGCCGGAAACAAGGACACCTTCGCCTTGTCGTTGACTGATCTTTTGCATAAGATGGATGGACGTTGGATGCCAAAAACAGATGTCGAAAAGTTGCTGATCGACATACATCAAATAAAAAATATGTTTACCTTAGCAGCGATAAAAGCCGATGTAGCTCAGCAGGTAGAGCAACGCACTCGTAACGCGTAGGTCACAGGTTCGATCCCTGCCATCGGCTCTTCGTTCCCGTATTTTCATTATCTTTGCATCATATATGGAGGGAGACGGAAATATCGATAAAGTTTTTTCTGGGGAATCTTACGATTCTCTTACCGCTTATTCGCGTTGGCTTACCCGTGAGGTGACCATTGGCGGTATTTCCATGGGGGGGCATAACCCCATTCGTATCCAAAGCATGACAACGGTGGATACCATGGATACGTTGGGATCTGTGGAACAGGTTATCCGGATGGTTGATGCCGGTTGTGAGTATGTTCGGATTACCGCACCTAGTGTGAAAGAAGCACATAACCTGGCAGAAATCAAAAAACAACTCTATTTGCGTGGATACCATGTCCCTCTCATTGCGGATATCCATTTTACGCCAAATGCCGCGGAAGTAGCAGCCCGGATAGTGGAGAAAGTGCGCATCAACCCGGGAAATTATGCCGATAAGAAGAAATTTGCCAGCCTGACATATTCCGAGGCTGAATATCAGGGTGAATTGGATCGTATTTATAAAAAGTTTGCTCCCTTGGTAAAGGTATGTAAGGAGTACGGTACCGTCATGAGGATAGGGACGAACCATGGGTCGTTGTCAGATCGCATCATGAGCCAATATGGGGATACGCCCGAAGGCATGGTGGAGTCTGCCTTGGAGTTTATTCGTATCTGCGAAGATCTAAGCTATTATGATTTAGTGATTTCCATGAAGTCCAGTAATCCGCAAGTGATGATACAGGCATACCGTTTATTGGTACAGCGTATGCAGGCGGAGGGTATGAATTATCCATTGCATTTAGGCGTGACGGAAGCGGGGGATGGCGAAGATGGAAGGGTCAAATCGGCCGTGGGCATCGGAACTTTGTTGGAGGAAGGAATAGGAGATACTGTAAGGGTTTCCCTGACGGAAGAACCAGAATTGGAAGCCCCGGTTGCCATTGCTTTGGTAGACCGTTATCAGAAACGTACCCAGAAAACGAATTTTCGTGAATCTTTTTCTCTTCCCTATGGCAGTATAGCGCATTATCGTCGTGAATCTACTGAAGTAAATGCGTTTATTGGGGGCAGCATGGTTCCAAGGGTCGTGGCGGATATTTCATCACGGAACCTGAGAGATCCCTTTATATTGGCAGATGCCGGCTATCGGTATGACGCTTTGTTGGATAAGTTCCATATGGGTGATCAATCAGTTGATTTTGTTTATTTTGGTGATCAGCTTCCTTCTTTTGTCATGCCTGCCAACTTGAAACAGGTTTATAATTACAATACGTGGAAAGACCTGAAAGATAAGACCAATGCCCACCCCTTATTTTCCTTACCGGACTATCTTTCCGCGACATCGAAAGATGCTCAGTTAAATTTAGTGACGATAAGGAGTGAGGATTTGGGAAGTGATCAGTTTAGTGAGCTGCCCTTAGATAAAAGTTTGGTGTTTGTTTTGGAGACGGGGAACGAATATGGTGTGGCAGATCAACGTCAATTGTTTCATGAACTTATGGGAATAGGCATTGATATGCCGGTCATTATTAAAAGGACTTATCCGTCAGAAGAATTTGAAGGGCCTTTGGGCGATGTGATGAGTTCTGAAGAGCCTATTTCGAAGTTACAACTGTATGCCGCTACAGATATGGGTGCTTTATTGGTCGACGGCCTGGGCGATGGTATTTGGATTGATTCGCCTGCGACGCCTACGGATAAGATCGTTTCGGCTTCCTTTGCCATTCTGCAAGCCACGCGGTCCCGCATATCAAAAACGGAATACATTTCTTGTCCGAGTTGTGGTCGGACCTTATTCGACTTACAGGAGACTACCCAATTGATACGTAGTAAGACCAATCATCTGAAAGGATTGAAAATAGGGATTATGGGCTGTATTGTAAATGGTCCTGGGGAAATGGCCGACGCGGATTATGGATATGTGGGGTCAGGCCCGGGAAGAATAACACTCTATCGTGGAAAAGAAGTGGTAAAAAAGAACGTTGCTGCTTCAAATGCACTTGATGAGTTGATTGAGATCATTCGCCAGGATGGAAAATGGATAGCGCCATGAAAGGTAAAAATCTGATAATGTTTTGATTGTGTGCGCATATTGCTGTTATTTAAAAAGATTCTAAATGTTTGCGTTTGACAAAGTCTTGACATTGCAACACTGGCATTATATGTACTTTTGTGTCACAATATTAGTGGGTATCTAAGACTTGAAGAATCTAAAAGTAATTGCTTTTACGCATAAGTACGTTGACCTAAAAGATTTAGGTAACTTGGTAATCTGTAACGAGGAGTTGGAAGGTAGGTTAATGCTTCTCAAAAATACATTTGATATTCCTGAAATATTCTATATCGGCACATGTAATCGTGTGGAGTTTGTTTTTAATGGTGCTTATGAACTCAATCAGGATTTTGTACGACGTTTTCTTCAGGTGCTGAATTTCTGTGTGCCGAATGAACAATTAGACTGCTTTTTAGGACAGGTGAAAACTTATCAAGGAGTTCCCGCTTTAGAACACCTGCTTCGTATGTCTTGTTCGCTTGATAGTTTGGTGATCGGTGAGAAAGAGATCTTGGCCCAAGTGAGAAGGGCATATGAAAGGTGCCGCCTGGCAGGTTTCACCGGCGATTTTATGCGGATGTTGATGGATCGTCTTGTGAAGACGGCCAAAGAAGTATATACCTTTACACGTATTTCCCGCAATCCGGTATCGGTCGTTTCCCTCGCCTATAGGAAATTACGCGACATTAACTTGGGTCCGACACCTAAGTTTTTGATTATTGGTGCAGGGGAAACGAATCAGAACCTGGCGAAATATATCCAAAAGCATAAAAACGCCGAGTTTGTTGTTTTTAACCGATCATTCGAGAAAGCAGAAAAATTGGCCGTTGAACTTATGGGTAAGGCTTATCCTTTAACGGCTTTAAGAGCATACAAGGAGGGATTTGATGTATTGATTACCTGTACAGGCGCCACCGAAAGTATCATAACAAACGAAGTTTATACAGAACTTTTGGCTGGTGATACGTCTAAAAAAGTAATTGTGGATCTAGCTATTCCCAATGATGTTTCTTCAGATGTGATCGCCGAACATGCCGTCAATTATATTGAAGTTGGCAGTCTTCAGGCTACGGCTAATCAAAATTTGCAGGGTCGATATGACGAATTAGCCCACGCCGAACGGATTATTGAAGAAAATATTGCGGCCTTCTTACCTTTATTAAAGCAGCGAAAAGTGGAATTGGCCATGCGCCAGGTACCTGAAAAGGTAAAAGAGATCAAGTCATTCGCATTGAATACTGTTTTCGCGCAAGAACTCAGCGGAATGGATGAAGATTCGCGTGCGGTTTTGGAGAAAGTAATGAATTATATGGAGAAGAAGTACATCAGTGTCCCCATGGTTATGGCTAAAGAAATTTTAGTCAAAAATAGTTGATTTTGTTTTCAGCCCTTTGCTTTTACTCCACGGATTAAAGCCATTTTAATTTTAATAATAGGGCAAATCCAGTATTTTTGTGAAGTCTCCTTCAAAACAGGAAATATAAACGCGTGAACAGGAAGCTTATTATAGGAACAAGAGGCAGCGAATTGGCTCTGTGGCAGGCCAATCATATTAAAGATGGTTTGGCCGGTATTGGTATTGAAGCAGAACTGAAGATTATCAAGACCCAAGGTGATCATATTCAATACTTGCGTTTGGATAAGCTTGAAGGAAAAGGGTTCTTTACAAAAGAATTGGAAGAGGAACTTCTGCTAGGTCATATTGACCTGGCAGTCCATTCGCACAAGGATTTACCAACCAGCCCCCCACCGGGGCTTATTATTGCCGCTGTAACCAAGAGGGAGGATCCTTCTGAACTGCTTTTGATCCTTAAAGATTGTGTAGATTCCAAAAAAAGATTCTGTTTAAAGCATAATGCGGTAGTTGGAACTTCGTCCAACCGGCGGAAATGCCAGCTTTTGGCTCTCCGTCCTGATCTCGAAATCAAAGATCTAAGGGGGAATGTAAACACACGTATCCAAAAGTTGCGGGATGAGGATTATGATGCGATAATGATCGCTAAAGCCGGTGTGAAGCGGATTAATATTGACTTGAGCGAGTTTTATGTGGAGGAAATCGGCCCTACTGAAATAATTCCCGCCCCCGCACAAGGTGTTTTGGCGGTACAGATCCGTGAAGGGGATAAGGAGCTATTCAATGACCTGCAAGCATTGCATGATGCACAGGTAGCGCGGGAAATTGGGGTGGAACGAAGCGTTCTCAATTTATTTGGAGGGGGCTGCCACATGCCATTGGGCTGTTATTGCCGTTTTGAAGATGGGAATTATCAGGTTTGGACATCGAAAGCGGATGAAGGAGATGACTTTCCTGATCGCTTGTTTATCGAAAAAGAAAATACGGAAGGCTTGCCGGAAGCTATTGTAGCGAAATTCGATAAGGAACGGAAGTTTCCCCGTTCGGTGTTTATCAGCCGTGAAATCAGCGAAAGCAGTTATTTCAAAAGGGCATTGAACCAACATAATATTCAAGTCGAAGGGGAGTCATTGATACGGATTTATCCAGTCATCAATACATTGGATCCTTTTATTTTGAAGCGTGTGGATTGGATTTTTTTTAACAGTAAAAATGCCATTGAACATTTCTTTAAACTTAATCCCAGATTGAGTAAAAAAACCAGATTCGGGGTAGTGGGGCGTGGTTCTGAAGACACCTTGCGTCAGCGTGGTTATATGGCGGACTTTAGTGGTGAAGATGAGGGGATCGATACCGAGCAGATCGGACATGCATTTGCCCTAAAGGCTGCCGGCGGTACAGTACTCTTCCCTCGTGCAAAAGAATCCTTGCAAACGGTTCAAAAGCAGATGACTGACGATATTAAGGTTATTGACCTGCCTGTTTATGAAACGGTTTTAGTAGATAATGTATCGAAAACAAATGCGGAAGTCGTTATTTTCACGAGCCCCAGTAATGTAGAGGCATATTTTAAAGATAACTTGGTTGATCCGGACCAAAAAGTACTCAGTATAGGATATTCAACGGGTAAAAAATTACAAGAATTGGGTGTTAGCTATTCGCTCCCCTTTTCTCCGGATGAAATAGGATTGGCCGAGGCCGTTTTTGGATTAAAAAAGAATGAAAGATCATGATGGTAAGACCTCGGCGATTGCGTAAAAATCCCATTATTCGAGAATTGGTTGCGGAGACCCGTTTATCCAAGGATATGTTGGTGTATCCCTATTTTGTGGTGCCGGGTAAGTTGATCAAGGAGGAGGTGGGTGCCATGCCGGGCATTTTTCATTTTTCTATCGATAGGCTTATCGAAGACGTCGGTAAAGGTTTGAAAGCCGGTATTAACAAAGTGCTTCTGTTCGGGGTAGGCGAAGATAAAACTGAAGATGCTTCATCGTCTTATCATGCACATTCCGTGGTTCCGCAAGCTATAAAAGCCCTGCGAAAAGAATTCGGTAATGAGCTTTATATCATTAGTGATATTTGTGTTTGTGCGTATACTACGCATGGCCATTGTGGCATTCTAACGAATGGATATGTACAGAATGATGAAACAGTAGAGGTGTTGGCAAAGATGTCTTTATCCCATGCGCATGCAGGAGTGGACATGGTAGCTCCTTCTGATATGATGGACGGCCGCGTGGCGGGGATTCGCAGCGCACTAGACCAGAATGATTTCCTCAATACGGCCATTATGAGCTACAGTGTAAAATATGCTTCGGCCTATTATGGGCCTTTTAGGGAAGCTGCTGATTCTTCACCTTCCCACGGTGATCGGAAAGCTTATCAAATGGATTATCGCAATGCGGGAGAAAGTAGACGTGAAGCGATTCTTGATGAAAAGGAAGGAGCAGACATCCTTATGGTGAAGCCAGCCTTGGCTTATCTGGATGTGATCAGTGATATAAAGAAATATACTGATTTACCCATTGCCTGTTACAATGTTTCGGGCGAATATTCAATGGTCAAGGCGGCCGCACGTGCGGGATGGATCAAAGAGGAGGATATCGTACTGGAAAACATGTATGCCTTCTCCAGGGCGGGAGCAGGTATTATCATTACATACCATGCCCGGGACCTGGTTGAGAAAAAATGGTTATAAAAGAATATTAAAGATTAAGGCGGTTTGGATAAGAAAGACGATATTTCCCGGAAGCGATCAGCAGCACTTTATGAGAAAGCAAAACGGTATTTCCCGGGTGGGGTAAACTCTCCCGTCCGTGCGTTTAAGTCGGTCTACGGAAGTCCTCTGTTCATAGAAAAAGGGGACGGTTGTTTCATCTGGGATGCGGATGGAAACAAATTTATTGACTTTTGTTGTTCCTGGGGACCTCTGATTCTCGGGCACAATCATCCGGCAATACGTGAGGGCGTCATTCAGGCCATTCAAAATGGGTTAAGCTTTGGGGCACCGACCGCATTGGAGAATGAGCTGGCGGCAATTATTCTCGAGCACAATAAATACCTTGAAAAAATACGCTTTGTCAGTTCAGGCACGGAGGCTGTTATGTCTGCGATACGTTTGGCGCGGGGTTATACCGGAAAAGATAAGGTGATTAAGTTTGAAGGCTGTTATCACGGTCATTCTGATTCACTATTGGTTAAAGCGGGATCTGGCCTGATAACATTTGGGGAAACATCTTCAGCGGGTGTGCCCAAATGTCTTGCGGATGAGACCATTGTCTTGCCATTGGATAGTAGAGCAGCCGTAGAACAAGCATTTGAACAGTTTTCCGGGCAAATAGCGGCTATCATCATCGAGGGGATCCCCGCGAATAATGGCTTGCTGGTACAAACGAAGGAATATATCCACTTCCTTAGAAAGATATCACAGGAGAATAAAGCGCTGCTCATCCTTGATGAAGTGATTACGGGCTTTCGTTTGGGATTTGAGGGTGCGGCCGCCTATTATGATATTTTCCCCGATATTATTACGTACGGAAAGATTATCGGGGGCGGGATGCCGGTAGGAGCCTACGGAGCTTCATCGGCCATCATGTCGGCGATATCTCCTGACGGGAATGTCTATCAGGCGGGAACACTTTCAGGTAACCCTATTGCCATGGCCGCAGGTATCGCGCAGTTGGGTGTATTGAAAGCGGCAGGGACATATGATAAATTAAATGCAAAGACGACATCGTTTGTCGACGCTATACGGCAATTTATTGCTTCAAAAGGATATGCCGTGCAGCTTTATTCTGTGGGGTCCATTTTTTGGTTCGCATTTACCGAAAGGGAGTCTATCCGGGATGCAGCAGCAATCGATCCTGCCAGCATGGAGAGATACAAAGTCATGCATCGTGAGTTATTAAACCGTGGAGTATATTTTGGTCCTTCTGGCTATGAGGTAGGTTTCATATCGACAGCCCATAGTGAATCTGAATTGGCGATTGCCCGAACCGCGATTTTTGAAAGCCTTGAAACCGTTTTTGAAAGCAAAAAATCATGGTCCTCATGATCACCGGCATTTAAAAGCCTAACCGATCCTCAGCAGAGTTATCTGGTTCTTCTCCTTGATAATACTGATTGTAATATTGCGAACAATCCAAGGTAACCTGCAGGCCTGCCTTTGGCAACTCAAAATCTTCCTGTGTATAATGTAGGGTCTTATCGGCATATACTTTCTGCATATATAGGGCGTATATAGGCAATGCGGCATTTGCCCCTTGTCCCAATGCTGTCGACGTGAAATGGATGGCCCGGTCTTCCGCACCAGTCCAGGTGCCGGTAACCAATTGCGGTGTAATGCCGATGAACCAACCGTCTGAGTTATTGTTCGTTGTTCCCGTTTTTCCACCCATGGGGTTCTTGAAATTGAACATCCAGCGTAAGCGGTTCCCTGAACCACCATCTACCACACTTTTTAACATATCTACCATGACATACGCGGTTTGTTCGTTTAAGGCAACAACCACTTTTGGTCGATGTTCATAGATAACGGTCCCATTTTTATCTTCAATATGGGTAATATAAGTAGGTTCGGTCCAGACCCCGTGATTGACAAAGGTAGAATAAGCGCCGACCATATCATATAAAGAGGCATCAAAGGATCCTAAACAAATCGAATATACCGGTTGTAAGTCAGGACTGGTGATTCCCATCCGCTTGATCAGGTTAGCAACGGGGACGGGGCCCACTTGATTCATGATATCGGCGGTGGCATAGTTTTGTGAATGCGCCAATGCAGTACGCAAGGTAATTGGTCCCGCCATGGTTCCATAGGATTTTGGGGTCCAATTGCCAATGGTAATGGGTTGGTTGGGAACCTTATAGCAAGGGGAATATCCATTGTCGATCGCTACCGCATAGGTAAAAGGTTTTGCTGTCGACCCCACCTGACGGGTTCCGACCTTAACGTGGTCGTATTTGTAATGCTCAAAATCAATGCCGCCCACCCATGCTCTTACGTATCCGGTATGGGGTTCCATAGACATGATAGAATTGCGCAAAATCAGTTTATTATAACGAACGGAATCCAGTGGTGTCATCGTGGTATCGATTTCGCCATGCCAGCTGAATACCGACATTTTCACCGGTGTGTTAAAGGCTTTTTTTATTTCGTCTTCGGATAAGCCGTTTTGCTTTAACCAACGATAACGGGTAGACCGCTTTATTCCTTGGTCGAGCAACATCTGGTAATCTTTAAAGGGATCCCTTTTTCCCAACTGCCTGTTAAAGTCCTGTTGAAGTTTTTTCATCCATTCACGTTGGGCCTCTTCCGCATATTTTTGCATACGGGAATCTATCGTGGTGTATATTTTTAATCCGTCGCGATCAAAATCATAGGGAGTGCCATCAGCCTTGGTAATGGAAGTTTTCTGGAATTCCTTTTGTAGTTCTTGTTTCAGCACGGCCCGGAAGTATGGCGCTAAACCATCTCCATAACTTATGGGATTGAAAGAAAGCACCAGTGGTTTTCCTTTTAATTCGTCAAACTGGGCGGTTGTAATAAACCCAGCTTTGCGCATATTGGCAAGCACGGTATTACGCCGTGCAAATGAGTTCTTCGGATAGCGGATGGGTGAATAGATGCCCGGTCCTTTTAACATGCCCACCAAAACAGCTGCTTGTTCAGCGGTTAACTTATCAGGTGTCGTACCGAAATACGTGCGGGCTGCCGATTTTATCCCAAAGGTATTATAGGCACCGAAATCGACCGTATTAAAATACATCGTGATGATTTCCTTTTTGGTATAATTTCGTTCCAAGCGGACTGCGGTAACCCATTCCTGGAATTTTTGGATGATGCGTTTAAAGGTATTGCGTGATCGTCCTTCAGAGAAAAGGTTTAATGCCAACTGTTGTGTAATGGTACTTGCTCCTTGTTTCTTGCCAATTAGATTATAGAAGATAATAGCGAATGTCCGCTTGAAATCGATTCCGGAATGCTGGTAGAAACGGATGTCTTCGGTGGCAATCAAGGCATTGACAAGATCAGGGGAAAGCTCATCATAAGTCACATTCGAACGATTTTGCACAAAATAGGTTCCCAATACTTTTCCATCACTGGAAATCACTTCTGAGGCGAGGTTACTTTTAGGGTTTTCCAATTCTTTGAAGGATGGTAACTTTCCGAATACCCCAATGCGGACACAAAAAATAAATAGGGATGCAAAGGCCAAACAACCCAGAACAATCTTCCAGTAATTATAATTGTAGCGCCGGATATCTTCTTTCGTTAATTGATTCTTCTTTATATTATTTCTTCGCTGCATTATTCTATTTGCGTTTGTGGTTCTTGGGTGTATGTCGTATGATAATCGTCTATCTTATCAAAATCCGTTAATGTATTGAAATTATCTTCGGTGATAATAAAACTGTTATAGGCATCTTCAGGAATTTTCATTATTCTGCTGAGCAAAGGTTTGATCTTGTTGGCATAAGCTGCTACCTCTTCATAAGAAGAAAAAACACCAATATAGATCAACTGATTTTCTCCCGCAACATTTTTTAATTGGTGTTTTAGGTCAACATGCGGGTATTGCCCCCGGTTAAACTGTCCGATACCATACCGCGAAGGGTTTAGGTTAACGCTGCCGTGCATGACATTAATCACAAAATAATAGCTTGCCGTATCAGGCAATAAGTCGAGATTTCTATAGCTATTTTCGTGCCTATTTTCAGTGATCTCACCAATGGTCAATTGTTTTTGCTGTATTCCCCTTTTACTTTTCAGGTTTTCGCCGATTGCGAGAGATGTTTTTGAATTGACTTGATCATAATCTTTCCGATATTGAGGAATAGTATATTGGCGATCATAAGCCAATTCGGGCCATGGAGTAACGATCGGTTCACCGATAAAACGTTCACGATTATGGTCAATATCTTCCAATGCTGTAGTCCTTCCTTCAAACTCATCCGGATGCGCATCAATATAAGCAATATGCTGCTTGGCCAAGGGCACCACCAATTCGTCATGGGGGTAATGGTCAATAAGGGTAGTGAGGGCATCTTTGAATTGCTCAATCGAACGTGTTCGCCCAATAGCAAGCGCTTGTATATAAGCTAGCTGAGCCGTATTGTCTAACGCTTCGTATGGATTTTCCCGAAGAACCGATTGAACGGACATAATAATTTCGTTGTATTTCTTCTCATTGAATAATTGGTAAATGGAGCTGAAATAGTCATTGAACTGTTGTCGCAATTCGTCTTGTTTTTTGTAATATTGGGGATCGGTTATCACTTTTGTATATTTTGAGTCCGGATACTCCTTAATGAGTTTTTGCCGATAAAAAGCTGATTTATCAGGTACTTCATCGGCATATAAACGGTACAGGTGGTAATATATCAGATCGATGTTATCGGTTTCGGGAAAACGTTCCAGTAAGACCTCATAGGTCTTTGCGGCTTCGGCCTCATCATACAAAGCATTTTGATAAATTTCTGCCAATGCGAAATAAGCTTGTTTAATCTTATCGTTGGCAATAACAAGTTTTTCTTCTGTGTCGGGAATATCTTCTACATATTGCTCCCGCCAAGTAGTCATGAGTGCTGTTTCTCTTTCTTGAGCATTTTCAGCCGATATTGCCGTTGGGGAAGCTTCCGACTGTGGGTTATTGATATCCTGCAATTGATTTTTATTGCTGTAACGCCAATTATCAGCAAGTTGCCGGTTCCCCCATTGTCTTTTAAACGTCGAAAAGCCTTGGGTTATTGCCGAGGGATTGTTGAAATAGAATACGCCCGATGGGTTTTGATTTTGTGTACCGCGCGTGGTATTGCCGACGAGCAAGGGAAGCTCTTGCCGGGTTTCCTGGGCTTTGTCTTCGGGAGTGGATTGAATAAGTGCCAGCCGTTTCGTTAAAATACTATCAATGGCAATCTCCTGCGCCGACGGTGATAAGGCTGCGAGCTCTATGAGGGTGTCCTGATAGGAAATGACAGTCAATTGCGCTATCAAGGCGCTTAAATTAGCGGCTTTACGTCTTACCGCTTCATAATGTATGTTGTCGGGTGATAAAACCTGCATCGTGCTGTCATAGTATAAACGAGCGTTTGGATACACCCCCTGATCAAAAAACAAATCGGCAAGGGTAAGGTAATTGATACTTTGCTGATAATTGTTGTTCTGTGAATTTGTAATGGCCAATTTGTATTGGTGAATAGCTTCCTCAATTTGCTGTGCATTTACATACGCATCGCCTATACGCTGATAAATTTGCCCTTTATAATGTTTGTTTTTGTTATCCCTTAACAATTTAGTGAGCAGGCCGACCCTCGTTTCTACGCCTGGATTGTCTTTGTTGAGAATTTCAATGCGGTATAAATTGGCATAAAAGGCCATTTCATACGATTCGTTGCTCTTTACTACCCTGCTAAAATGGGAATATGAAGATGCGTTATTTCCTTTTTCGAAAAGCAATTGCCCCAGCAGGTAATGCCAGCGGAGCCTGTTTTTCTTGCGTTTACCAGCCTCGATGGCTTTTGATAAGAAGTCGATGGCCGCACTTTTATCGTTTTTATATAAATAATATTTTGCTTGTACTGCGTTTAATAAGCCATTGTAATGATCTTCTTTTCCGCTATTCTTAAATGCTTGGTCTAATAGGTCGGGTACTTGAGCGATATTATCTAGCTGGATTAAGGCGTTAGCTTGCCAGATGAGGGCTTGTTGCCTTACTCTAGGATCATCAGGTAGGTTTTTTAAGATATAATCAAAAAACTCATTTGCCATGAAGTAGTTTCCCAAATAATAGTTGGCCTTTCCTTTCAGCAGATAGGCATCATCGATGTATTTACTCTTCGTTTTTTCATTAATGATGCGGGTTGATTTGCCGATCAGGGAATCCATTAAAGGCTTTACTTGCTGTATACTTGCTTCGGTCGGTTCTTTGAAGACGGATAGCTCTTGTTGGTAATTGTCCGTTATGGTTTCGTTCATAGCCCTTTCCCCTTCTTCCAATAAAGCATTACCATTATAGAGGATATTGTACCTGGTGCCAAAATTCAAGAAAAAACGGCTTTTTTCATCTTTTTGTTTGCGAATGGAACAAGCGCTAAATGTCATAGCGAAAATAACCACAATAAAGGTCAACAGGTAGTCGAAGGTTACTCGTTTTGATCGGATCATATTGATTTTCGCATATACAAGGGCATTCGGCTTTTACGAACTGCCACAAAGATACTGTCTTTTCTGACGCTATAAAAATAGAGAATAGGTGCCTAAATCGTTATCTTTGCTTGGATTACAAAAGTAAGAAGATGCAACGGTGAAAAATAAAGTAAAGAAAATTCTTTCGGTCTTGAAGAAACCTTACCAGATAATCATTCTGGACAATGATACTTTTGTCGAAAAAACCTCGCTGACTGCATCTTTCGGAGTATTCCTTGTCGGCTTACTTTGTTTTTTCTTTTTGTTTTTTCTGGTCTTTAGGGGAATAAGCAGGCTCATTACTAGAGATGATTCGTACAACAGAAACGACTTGGTAGAAGCGTATACGCAAATCGATTCCTTAGAGCGTATTGCGAAGGCGAATGCTACCTATTTGGATAACTTGAAAGATGTGATGGAAGGAGAAGCGGGGGAGACAATGGCCGAGGCGGAAAAAAGAGATGCGGAGTCGGCTGATTTTCAATCAACTGAACCTGAGAAGGAATTATCTGACGATGAAAAGGTACTCCGTGATTTGTTGATTTCGGGAAGCTCGTCCATGCAAAACAATAATGTGGAAGATGTGAGGCAACGGGGGATTGCGTCTTATACATTTTACCGCCCGGTGAATGGGATAGTAAGCAGTGGTTTCGATGAAAAAATAAGGCACTTCGCAGTCGATATTGCGACAAAAATGAATGAACCGATAAAATCCACCTTAGATGGCCATGTTGTTTTTTCGTCGTTTACGCCAGCAACAGGCTATGTCATTATTATACAACATGCCAATAACTTATTGTCACTTTATAAACACTGTGCCGCGTTATTGAAAAAAGAAGGCAGTTTCGTCCGCGGGGGGGAGGTCATCGCGCTGGCAGGTAGTACAGGTGAGTTGACTACCGGTCCGCACCTGCATTTTGAGTTATGGCATAACGGAAATGCGGTTGATCCTAAAAATTATATCAACTTTTAGCGAAAAAGTAAATCAATGGAGAAAGAAAAGCAGCAAAAACCCGTTGATGAGGAACCCAATCGAATGAGCAAGGTTTTTTATTTTACGGGCATGGGCTTCCGGATGATTGCTATTATTGGCCTGTTCACGTTTATTGGTTATAAGGTGGATGAGAAGCAAAGTAATGAGACCCCCTTATTTACAGCGGGATTCTCATTGGTGGGAGTGGGCATAGCCTTATATACGGTAATAAAAGAAGTTGTCCGCAAATAAAGGAGCAGCTCAGTACTGTCATTTATTTCCTTATTTTTGTCGGCAAATTATCTACCATTGAATTTAGCTGGGTTTACAAGTCGTTATTTTATTTTTACAGGGCTGCTCATCGGACTTGTGCTTCTCATAGATACCGTCTTGTTCCCGGATATTCGACTGCTGGTAACTAAATTCTGGATACTATTCGGTTTTGTCGCCGGCCTTACTTTCATCGCTTATGTTGTGGCCTATTTAGGAATAAAAGGAAAACCAGAGACAGGCGTTCAGGCGATTCTCGCTTCCATCACTATAAAGTTGCTTTTCTGTATGGCTTTTGTGCTGGTTTACAGGTATATGGAAGGCGGATTTGATCTTCTTTTCATCCTCGATTTTTTTTGTTTGTATTTATTATTTTCTGTCTTTGAAATATACTGTTTGTTACGTAACTTGCGCACCTGAAAATTAAAGTAAAAATCTGCCAATAAATGGATTGTAACCCAATTTTTGTTTCTAAAGTAAGGAGAATAATTTGTGTTTTCACGCTTTTGATAACGTTTTTGTTTGGTGCCGAGGCTTATTCCCAAACGGATACAACGGTGGCTCGGTCGGAGATTGCAGTTCAGGAAAGCGCAGCGGAAACCGGAAGCCATGGTGCCCATGGGGAAGAAGAATTTGATCCGACCAAGGTGGTAATGGATCATATTAATGATTCCCATACATGGCATGTGGTGGGTCACCTTTCTATTCCCTTGCCGGTAATTCTTTATACCGATAAAGGTTTGGATATTTTTTCTTCGGGTCATTTCCATCATGGCGAAGCTGATTATAGCACGAACAAGTATACCTACCGATTGGTGGAAGGAGAAATAAAAGTTGTGGGCAATGACGGGTCGATCGATGAGGCCAGTTCGGGAAAGTTGTGGGATTTTTCTATAACCAAGAATGTTGCCGCGATGCTTTTCTCGGTCGTTGTTTTGTTGATCGTGTTTCTTTCTGTGGCCTCAGCGTATAAGAAGCGTGTGGGGAAGGCACCGAAAGGCCTGCAGTCTTTTCTGGAACCCATTATACTTTTCGTGCGGGATGATATTGCAAGGCCTAATATCGGTCATAAATTTGCCCGGTTTATGCCTTATCTTTTAACCTTGTTTTTCTTTATATGGATCAATAATGTGTTGGGGTTAGTACCTGCTTTTCCCGGCGGTGCGAACTTAACGGGTAATATCGCCGTAACTTTTGTGCTGGCATTGATTACGTTGATTATTGTTAATGTAAACGGAAATCGCTATTACTGGAAGCATATCCTTAGACCGGATGTGCCATGGTGGTTATACCCGATCATGTTGCTTGTAGAATTAATCGGTATTATTTCCAAGCCCTTTGCTTTAATGATACGTTTATTTGCGAACATGATTGCGGGACACATTATTGTGCTAAGCTTAATTTCTTTAATTTTTATTTTCCAAACACTGGCGGTAGCCCCTGTGTCTATTGCGTTTGTTTTGTTTATGTATATTTTGGAACTATTGGTAGGGTTCCTACAGGCATTTATTTTTACGCTCCTTACAGCCTTGTTTATTGGCATGGCCATAGAAGAGCATCACTAGTTTAAACTTTTTTCAATTAATATAAATTATAGTTTTATGGTAGGTTCAATTGCGGCACTTGGTGCCGGTTTAGCAGTGATTGGTGCAGGGATTGGCATCGGTCAGATTGGTGGCAAGGCAATGGAAGGTATTGCTCGTCAACCAGAAGCAACTTCAAAAATTCAGACCAACATGATCATCGCTGCTGCCCTTATTGAAGGTGTGGCTTTGTTTGGTGTCGTAGTGGCTTTATTAGGGTTAGGTTCCTAATTTATTCTGAAAAAAAGCCGGGAAGTTAACGGTTGGTTGCTTTCCGGCTTTCATGAAAAAAGATAATCTAAATAAAATAATATGGAATTAGTTACCCCGGATATTGGAATGGTCTTCTGGACCTCAGTGACATTCTTGTTGTTGGTATTTTTACTTGGGAAATTTGCATGGAAGCCTATTATAGGTGCAATTAATGAGCGGGAACAAAGCATCGACCAAGCGTTGAGGAAAGCAGAGTCAGCGAAACAAGAAATGGCTCAGTTAACTAAAGAAAATGATGAACTGTTGAAAGCTGCCCGTGCTGAACGCGATTTGATTCTTAAAGAAGCCAAAGAATTAAAAGAGCAGATTGTGAAGGACGCTAAAACTAAGGCACAGGAAGAAGGTGCCAAAATGATTGAAAAAGCAAAGTTGGAAATTGATCACCAGAAAGTACTTGCCATGACGGAAGTGAAGAGCCAGGTTTCTACGTTGGCATTGGATATTGCACGAAAAGTACTTCACGAAGGCTATAAAGATAAAGCGAACCAGAATGATCTGGTAAATGATTTATTGAAAGACCTTAAGTTAAATTAGGCCTGATTGCGGCGATAAACTGAAAGAAATACTATGTCTGAATATAAAGTAGCTTCAAGGTACGCGAAAGCATTGATAGATCTGGCCCGTGAGCAAAACGCGATAGAGGATGTTTATCAGGATATGAAAGGCTTAATTGCCGTAATGAAGGAAAGTTCTGAATTGCGGTCGGTTCTAAACAATCCAATTATCAAATTGGATAAGAAGCAAGCCATTCTGGAAAATATTTTTGGTGAAAAGATAAATAAATCGGTTGCTGACTTTTTTATCATTATGGTAAGAAAGGGTCGCGGAGGTTTGATTTATGCCACAGCACTTGAATTTGTAGAGGCATATAATCGGGAATATAATATCGTAAAGGCCAAAGTGGAATCTGCCGCACCTCTATCGGATGAACACATAACGAAGATTGAAAACCTGATAAAAGAAGAGACGGGCGGCCAAGTGATTTTGGAAAAAGCAATCAATCCCGATCTTATTGGAGGGTTTATCATCACTATTGGTGATAAGCAAATTGATGCCAGTATCGCAAGGAAGCTCAATAAGCTGGAAGAGTATTTTAAAACACAGGAAGTATAACAAGGAATAATTAATTATTCACGAAAAAATCAATAAACACATAAATAGCCATGGTAGACGTAAGACCAGATGAAGTATCCGCAATTCTAAGAGAACAATTGTCGAACTTCAAAACAGAAGCTGAACTGGAAGAAGTAGGTACCGTATTGCAGGTTGGGGATGGGATTGCCCGTATATACGGTTTAACCAAAGTACAATCCGGTGAGCTTGTTGAGTTTGACAACGGCTTGCAAGGTATTGTATTGAATCTAGAAGAAGATAATGTAGGAGTGGTACTGTTAGGGGTTTCTGATGATATCAAAGAAGGCGATACGATTAAGCGTACAAATAAGATTGCGTCAATTAAAGTGGGCGAAGGAATGTTGGGACGTGTTGTTAATACCTTAGGGCAGCCTATTGATGGGAAAGGCCCTATTCAAGGTCAAACCTATGACATGCCCATTGAGCGTAAAGCCCCGGGGGTGATTTACCGCCAACCAGTAACTGAGCCATTGCAAACAGGGATTAAGGCTATTGATGCCATGATTCCCATTGGACGTGGTCAACGTGAGTTGGTAATCGGCGACCGCCAAACAGGGAAAACGGCCGTCTGTATTGATACCATCATCAATCAGAAAGAGTTTTATGATGCCGGCGAACCAGTTTTCTGTATTTATGTAGCGGTTGGACAGAAAAACTCTACCGTAGCCAATATTGTGAAGACTTTAGAGGAAAGTGGGGCATTGGCATATACCATCATTGTAGCAGCCTCCGCAGCAGATCCCGCACCGATGCAGTTTTATGCACCCATGGCAGGAGCTGCTATTGGCGAGTTCTTTCGCGATACGGGCCGTCCGGCATTGATTATCTATGATGATTTATCGAAGCAGGCAGTCGCTTATCGTGAGGTGTCATTGCTATTACGCCGTCCACCGGGACGTGAAGCATATCCTGGGGATGTCTTTTATTTGCACAGCCGCTTATTGGAACGTGCGGCAAAGATCAATTCTTCCGATGCAATTGCCCAAAACATGAATGACCTGCCCGACTCTATAAAAGGTCTCGTGAAAGGAGGGGGGTCATTGACAGCGCTTCCTATTATTGAAACGCAGGCAGGTGATGTATCGGCATATATTCCTACCAATGTGATATCCATTACCGATGGACAAATCTTTTTGGAGTCGAATCTATTCAATGCCGGTGTACGGCCAGCTATTAATGTGGGTATTTCGGTTTCGCGTGTGGGGGGAAATGCGCAGATTAAATCAATGAAGAAGGTTGCTGGAACGTTGAAGTTGGATCAGGCACAATACCGGGAATTGGAAGCGTTTTCGAAATTTGGATCTGACCTGGATGCCGCTACAAAAAATGTATTGGATAAAGGGGTTCGGAATGTGGAAATATTGAAACAGGGACAGTTTTCTCCTGTTCCCGTTGAGAAGCAGGTAGCTATTATTTATATCGGTGTGAAAGGGTTGATGAGCAATGTCCCTGTTGATAAGGTGAGGGATTTTGAAGCGGAATTCCTGCAACAATTGGAGGTACGTAACCCCGAAGTATTAAGAGACTTGAAGCAAGGCCAGTTCAATGATGACCTTACAGGAATCTTGGAGAAAGTTGCCAAGGAGCTAACGGCGAAATATTAATCTGTTCTACGAGGTATATTTTTTGTAACAGGTACATGTTATAACCATAGAAAAAATGGCTAATTTAAAAGAAGTAAGAAATCGTATTACCTCTGTGAGTTCAATGCAGCAGATTACTAAAGCCATGAAAATGGTTTCGGCTGCGAAATTGAAACGGGCGACGAGTGCAATTGTTCAATTGCGACCGTATGCAGATAAGCTTAGAGCGATTCTGGCTAATCTCTCTGCGAGTGCAGAAGGAAGTGAATCTCCGTTCCTTGACAGTCGTTTGCCCAAAAAAATATTGATTGTGGTGGTAACCTCGAATAAGGGATTGGCCGGGTCATTTAATATGAATGCGATTAAGGCGACCAATCAATTGATTTCTTCCACTTACCACGAACAGTTTAGGCAGGACAATCTTAGCATCGTAGCTATCGGCAAGAAAGGTCAGGATTATTACCAAAAACGTGGTTATACAGTGATCGGTAATAATAACGAGTTATTTTCTCACCTGAATTTTGAGAATACCTCGATCATTACCAATACGATTATGGATGCCTTTGTTCAAGGTGATTTTGATCGGGTCGAGTTGGTGTACAATCGATTTAAAAATGCCGCTGTACAATATGTTACTACCGAGCAATTGTTGCCCTTGGCACCCGCGGAAGTAGATGAAGCCGAACAGGATAATGGTAGTGTAAATTATATATTTGAACCTACGAAAGAAAAAATCATTGAGGAATTGATTCCGAAATCGATAAAGACACAACTCTATAAGGCTGTCCTCGATTCTCATGCTTCTGAACATGGAGCAAGAATGACAGCGATGGATAAAGCAACGGACAATGCCGGCGAACTGTTAAAGGAGTTGAGGTTGTCTTATAACCAAGCGCGGCAGGCAGCGATAACCACAGAACTTACCGAAATTGTAAGTGGGGCGGCAGCCTTGTCGAACGGGTAATAGATCACTATATGGAAGAATTAATCAATATTCAATTTTAAATCTTTCATATAATTTATATTTTTGTTTCAAATCAAAAAATAATGTCAACGAAAGTACAACCGAGAGTTCATGTAAAAACTGATAATAATGCCAATCAGACACACTATTATGTCAACATTGCTATAGCAGTTGCTGTGGGTATGTTCGGTGTGTTCGGCCGCTTTATTAATCAGGATTCTTCATTATTGGTGATCATTGCAGATGTATCTTTGCTTCTCGCAGTAATCTTCGCCGTCAGAACTGTCTTTAAAATCTTAAAATAGGCTACTACCCGGCTTCTTGAAAAAACGGTTGATCTATCGTTTCCCGTGTCTCATTCCGGGAAAGGGGCGACCGTTTTTTTAGTTTTCGTGTCTATTACGATTAAACCATTTTTCTCTTTTTTAGTTATATGGATATGAAGGTCATTGCAATACTTATATGTTCATGGCTGCTTTGTTGTGGGGCAGCCAGTGCCCAGGAAGGCTCCGTTCAGCATATCCCTAAACTGGAAATTAATAAGAAAAAACACAAAGTTTTCAGTGGGAGGGATTCCTCCATCACCTTAATCATCGATACGTTGGTCATGAAAAATCGCGCTAAATTGGTGTTCTATGGGAAAAAGAAGGTGAATTTAAAGGTAAAATATGCTGACATTGAGAAAGATGCTTTTATCTTAGGAACCGACGGAAAAAATAACGGTAGTGATATGGATATCACCATGCGTTTTGCAAAATTGGGAAGTTTGTGGGTATCTGCGGCGGGCGACAATGCTATGAATGGTTCGAAGACATATCCAAACGGAAACGGAGGGGACATTGTGTTCAAGTACCTGAAGGATGGGGTAATCCCTCAACAAGACAACAAAAGACAAACTGCCTACCTAACGATTGAAACAAAAGCCGGTGGCTATGCCGTGAATGCACAAAGTGATATCAGGAACATCCTTGATCGAATTGGGAAGGGGAACAGGCCTTTAAGACAATTGCCTCAAGGGCAAGTATATTCAGGTTCGCCGGGTATGGACGGAAAAAGTGAAGTACGTGCTGTAACTGAATTTTAGGGTTATTTACCTTTGTATCTCGACTCCTGTAAGAATTGCTGACCATCTTTCATGTCGAGCAATGTGGAAATGCTAGTTTCAGGTTTTTCCTCCATGTAAGCTTTTACAATTTGCCAACCGATAAAACGCCCTAACTTCGGGGCCGCCGCATTTCCAGCCGCCAAACCCGGGGTGAAGGGAGCTTCGCCAATATATTTCTGGGTTTTCAGTGCATCACTTTCAAAAAGTAAATTCTCTGAAATAAAGTAAGCCCAAATGCTTGTTTGGTACTCGTTTGCCCATTTCATCTGTTGGGCATCGTATCCAATTTTTAATGTATCGTCGATATCAGGAAGTATCAAATCCATAAGGTACAAAATTTTTCCCTGATAGATCATGTTGTCTATAAATGAATCAAAATGGTCTGGTTCTGGAAATATAACATTTCTTAAATATGTCTCGGTTACCCGGGGAACAATATTTTCCGGGGTAAATCTCTTGGAGATATAATGGGGAATACTCTTCCGGAGTGCCGGATAGAAAGGCGCATCTGCACCTAAAAACATATCCAATCCAATTCCTACGTAATTTGTGCCGATGGGTACTTGTACTGAAAAGCCCGAGAAGAAAGTAATGAAGGTAGGTGTTTTCGAAGTAGGGAAGTAATAGTGCATGTATTGGAAGGCCTCTTTGAGGGCCGCCTCTTGCTCTTTTAATGAGGGGAAAGTTTCGGAAACGCTTTTCTTTAGTGCGAGGAAGTCTTTGTCACCTGCAATCTGTTGGAGATTTTTAACCGCCGTTAAGGTATCCCGTGGGTCACCGGCCTCCAACATATAGTTCATGAAATCACTGTAAAAATTCGGATAAGTTTTTTGCCATGTTTTATTTTTTTCTGCACTGTTTTTTGGGGTTAGCTGACCGAGTTTTTGATCAAAACGGTTAATTTTGATTTCGATATTGATATGGCCGATATCGGGCGATTTTTGCTGGATGCAGCTTGTGAAAATAAAAGCAAAAAAAAAGCAGTAAATTCGCTGTCTATGAAAAATACCCATACTTAACATTTATACAAAAATAATAAATTAAGTAGGGATGGGGGAAAAGAAACATTGATAATGAAATATATAAATATGGGGAAGGTTTTTTCTGTTTTGACCATGCTTATTGGCTTGGGAATAAGCGGGGTATATGCGCAGGATTATTACGGTTCTACCTATTCATCGAAGAAAGTAAACCTGGGGATTACTCTCGCCCCATCCATGAGTTGGTTGCGGTATGGGAATCAAGAAGACAGGGAAAATCAGGCAAAGATGGGATATGCTTATGGTTTATTGGCAGATTTTGGCCTTTCAGAGAATTACTACTTCTCTACTGGCTTTCTGGTGAATACATTGAAAGCTCAGACAAAAGCTGATATGGCACCAAACAGCCTTACCTATCAACTTCAATATGTGGAGATCCCTTTTGGGCTGAAATTGCAGAGTACCCAGCGTTATTATCGGAGCTATTATGGCCAATTTGGGTTTTCTGCCGGATTTAAGATCAATGCCCAACAGTATGAGCCGGAATCAGAGAAGGTGTCATTAGGGAATAATGCGAATGCGCTTAGGCTAGGTTTGCAGATTGGAGGGGGGATTAACTGGCAATTGGACCATAAACTAACGATGATGACAGGCTTATCATTAAATAATGGCTTTACACAGGTCATGAAAGAAGGGAAGCCTAAGAATTCCTATGTCGCTTTTAATTTTGCTATCTTTTTTTAAAATTATACTATGATTATTGCCCTTTCACAACTAAACTTTACGGTTGGTGATTCTATCGCTAACACGAAGAAGATTGTTACTGCTATTCGGAATGCACATGCCAACGGCGCAGATTTGATTGTATTTCCCGAATTGTCAATTGGCGGTTTTCCTGCTTTTGATTTGAACTTTTTTACCTCTTTTAAAGAGAAGGCAATCGATTCCCTGCATGATATCGAGAAAGCCTGTATGGGTATATCTTGTTTAATTGGTGGCGTGAAGCCTCAAGAAGGTATAGAAAGCAAGAGTTATAATGTCGCTTATTTCATTAGAGAGGGGAAAATAGAAAAAATTATTACCAAAAAGAACTTGCGTATTGCCGATTGGCTTGATGAAAGCAGGTACTATGAGGCCGGGGAGGGTCCTTATACGAAGCTAGCTATTAAAGACCGTGTGTTTCTGGTAACTATTGGTGGTGATATTCACCAAATTACGAAAGAAGACATTGGAGAGGCTGACGGAGTAATTAACATTCATGCCACACCGTTTTCACCCGCTTCCCATGCTGATCGGCTAATAAGCATTCAGCGCATTGCCAAGGAATGGCAGGTTCCTGTATTGGAGGTTAATCAAGTGGGGGCGCAAGGTGATTTGATTTTCGCGGGAGGTTCTATTGTCACGGACGAAGCGGGGCAAATCTTGGATGAATTGAACCTGTTTGAGGAAGATTTGCGTTTCTATCAGGTAGGCGAAGGTATGAAGGTATTGCAAGCCAAGCAAACAAAGGCGACATGGTCAGAGCTAGAACTTATTCACAATGCCTTGCTTTTGGGAATCAAGGATTTTTTAAATAAACAAGGATTCTCCAAGGCTGTTATTGGTTTATCTGGAGGGTTGGATTCGGCTTTAGTGGCGACCTTGGCTTGTAAGGCTTTAGGTCCTGAGAATGTCTTAACAGTTTTAATGCCCTCTATATACTCAACGGACCATTCTGTCCAAGACGCCTTGGACCTCGTTAAAAACCTGGGATGCAAGCATGAAATTATCCCCATACGTGATGGGGTCGAGGTGATTGAGAAAATGCTGGCGCCGGTTTTTTCGGGACTTCCGGCCGACCTGACTGAGGAGAACATCCAAGCGAGGGTACGGGCGATTACCCTTATGGGTGTTTCAAATAAATTAGGATATATTGTACTAAATACTTCCAATAAGAGTGAAGCTTCTGTTGGTTATGGCACCCTGTATGGCGATCTGGTCGGTTCGCTATGTGTGCTGGGAGATGTTTATAAAACACAAGCCTATGAACTGGCCCGTTTTATCAACCAGGATAAAGAGATAATTCCTAACCATATTCTTACCAAAGCCCCTTCGGCTGAATTGAGACCGGGACAAAAAGATAGCGATTCTATTCCTGAATATGACTTGCTGGATCCGATTCTCTATCATCATGTCGATAAAGGAAAAAGTGCTGCCGAAATCATAGCACTAGGGTTCGGTGCCGAATTGGTCAACCCGATACTTCGATTGGTACAGCAAGCTGAATTTAAACGTTGTCAGGCTCCCCCCATTCTTCGGGTTTCCGATAAGGCGTTTGGCAGGGCCCGTATCATGCCTTTGGTGAGCAAAATTGAGTAAGAAGACTTTTGTTTAGATCTGTCTTCGCGATTTCATGAATATTAAAAGAATAAAAAACACTGTTCCAAAACAAGCTAGATAAGCTATCGCGTCCCCTATCCTTACGTAAACCGTCATCTCTTCATTGAGGTTGATCTCGGTATTTAAGGCATCCGGCTTCCACCATTCGGTACGTTTTACGATATCCCCACGTTGGTTTATGAATGCCGATATGCCGGTATTTGCAGACCTGGCTATCCACCGACGGGTTTCTATGGCACGTAATTTCGCATAGTAAAGGTGTTGGTCCTTCCCGGACGTATCCCCCCACCAGCCGTCGTTGGTGATGATGGCAATGAATTGTGCGCCTTTTTTTATAAACTTGGCTACGTAGCTTCCCCATATAGATTCATAACATATAATGGGAGCAACGCCAATACCGCTTTGGGCATAAAACACACTCGGCTCTTCCTGACTACCATATCCGCCGGTAGTTCCCCCGAATTTTGCGAATAAAGGCTTCATGAAGGATAATGCATCCCGAAAAGGAAAGCGTTCTGCTCCAGGTACCAATTTCGATTTATGATAAAATTGAACCCTTTCAGCATTCTCGATCAGCACAGCCGCATTGAAGCCGTCAATGTATCCGTAGGGAGGAATTGCCAATGCCGATACTGTTTCTGCCGAATCATAAATGAGGTAGCTTTCTATGCCCGAAAGTACGTTACCGTTTTTGTAATTATTGAGAAACTGTTGAATCTGGTTGAACGAATGGGTTTGCCGGATGGTTTTCTCATTGGTATTTTCTGCAATAGCGGTTTCCGGCCAGATAAAGAATTCGGTATTGGGCTGTGCTACGGAATCAGATAGCTGAATAAGGTGTTTCAATTGTAACTCAACGGGCATGTTGTTTGTGTCGTATTTGGCATAAGGGTCGATATTGGGTTGGACGACTACTATGTCTGCCGGGTTGATGTGTTCCTTATAATCATAGTATTGAAAGAGTGAGATTGCCGCGGGGAGAAGAATCAGCGCTACCCAAAGACTGATTGGTTTTGAAACGATTATGCTTTTTCCTGATTGCTTGATACAGCGCATTGCCGAAAATAAAAGTAGGTTGCTTGACAAGATCCATAAAGAGCCCCCATATACCCCCGTGTATTCATACCATTGTACCAGTTGATGCGTCGTAGCAAATCCATTGCCCAATGTCATCCAAGGGAAGGCCAATTCCCAGCTTTGATGCAAAAATTCATAAGCCAGCCAAAAGCAGGCGAATGCCGATGAAGACAAAGCAAAACTAAAACGTTTCCTACTTTGGTAATAAAGCCAAAAGGCAGATGCCATAAGCGCTGCCGCTAAGCAAAATGGAATCAGGGAAATGAGGAGTGTTAGGATTGCTGAAAGCCCCAAAGAATCGATTGCATTGTATATCCAATAAATACTGGCTGTGTTCCAAATGAAGCATGCCGAGCCCGCACTTAAAAAGACTTTTGCTCCCTTCCTTTTATAATTACCGATGATGATATTTTCGATGGCAAAAAGAAGAGGTATAAAAGCAAAGAACAGAAGTGGGGCAGTATAGGGAATGGGCGGCCAAGCCAACCAAAGTAAGAAGGCAGTGAAAAGTGCCAGGATATAATTGTTTCTCATCGGAAGGGTGTTTTTTAACTAAGGTATTCTTTTTTGCTTTCTTTCTGAGGGAGTGCACCCCCCAAGCAAATTACAAACTCTCCTCTTATCGTATTATTTTCAAAATGTTCGATTAGTTCCTGTACAGTTCCACGAATGGTTTCTTCGTATAGTTTAGAGATTTCCTTAGAAACCGAGACCAGCCGGTCTTTGCCAAAATACAAAGCAAAGTCGCGTAAGGTTCTTACTAAACGATGGGGCGATTCATAGAAGATCATTGTACGCTCTTCGTCAATAAGTGATTTCAATCGTGTTTGTCTCCCCTTTTTTACAGGGAGAAAGCCTTCGAACGCAAAGCGGTCCGTGGGGAGTCCCGAATTCACGAGAGCGGGCACGAAAGCTGTTGCACCAGGAAGGCAATTGATCGTTATTCCATGTTTGATGGATTCCCTAACCAATAGGAAACCTGGATCAGAAATGGCAGGTGTACCCGCATCTGAAAGCAAGGCGATGGTTTTCCCTTCTTCCATCAGCCTGATAAGCTCGTGCAACGCTTTATGTTCGTTATGTTGATGGTGGGAGAATATTCGCTTCTCGATCCCAAAATGTTTAAGCAAGGGAGCACTTGTCCGCGTATCCTCGGCAAGAATAATATCCACTTCTTTTAATATCCGGATCGCCCTTAGCGTCATGTCTTCTAAATTGCCTATGGGAGTGGGTATGAGATAAAGCATGTTTATGGATTCGTCATTGTTCAGATGAGCGCAAAAGAGCGTATTTATGGGTTATAAGAAGTGTACGGACATGAAGTAAAGGTATAAAATAAGCCCTATATACAGAAATACCTTTTTTGTATTGCCTGTCATCAGGATATCTTAATTGTCGTTTGTTGCTGGGGTTGTTCGATTTTTGACTAATTTTGATCCAGAAGAACAAACGATGTATTTATACGCCAAAGCCATTCATATTATCTTTGTTATCTGCTGGATGGCAGGTTTGTTCTATATGGTACGCCTTTTTATTTATCATACGGAAGCCCGACAAAAAACAAAAGCGGAATATGCCATCCTGCACAATCAGTTTATGATCATGGAAGGTAAGTTGTGGTGGATTATTACGACGCCGTCAATGTTTTTAACGGTTCTTGCCGGATTAACAATGCTTTATTTGTCGCCCAACTTACTTCAGGCGCCTTGGATGCATGTTAAACTGACGTTTGTGCTTGGTTTGCTGGTTTACCATTTTATATGTCAGCGGATTTTTTATCGTTTAAGGCAGGAAGAGAGTAAATGGTCATCTACACAATTACGTCTTTGGAATGAATTGGCAACAGTATTGCTGTTTGCCATTGTATTTATTGCCGTATTGAAAAGTGCTACGCACTGGATAGGTGGCCTTATCGGCCTGTTGCTCTTTTCGGTGATGTTAATGCTTGCCGTGAAGATTTATAAAAAGTTTCGGACAAGAAGGAGGTAAAGGCATTAGCGGCGTTTTGCTAAATTTCCTGCTACCAGTTCATAGCTATGATCAATCAACTTGAGCAGCAGTCTACTGGGAATGGTGCCGTTGCAGATGACCGTATTCCAATGTTTCTTATTCATGTGATAGCCGGGGAATATAGCTTGGGGATACTCTTCGCGTAGCTGGACAGCGTACTCTGGATCGCACTTCCCATTAAACTGCAAGGGTTGTTTATCCAGCGGACATAATAGGTATATTTTACCTTTTGTTTTAAAAACAATTGTGTAGGGGCCGAAAGGAAAACTTTCTTCTGTCCCCGCTTTTGCCAAACAATAGTCCCGAAGCGATTCAATGTTCATTTTTGTTCAATCTTATCGGTAGGTCAATTAATAGAGTACCGTAAATTTAAAATCCAGCGGCTCAAAATACTTTATCAATTCATCGATAAAGCTATCCCCGTATTTCAAATAATAGATCCCAAAATTCTCCGTTCTTTCTTGTAGTATGCCCTCGGGGAATAATTTGCTTTTTATTCGCTCGATTTGGAGCAATGCGTCCGTATAATTACGTTTCTCGGCTTTTAATAATTTCTTTTCAAGGTTAACGATAGCGTTCTTCAATCGGACCTTAACCGCATCCGTGCTGGGCCCTAAACTGGGATCGATCTTATGGGCACGCAACTTTATCCTTTCAAACAGTCCTTTAAATTCCCGCCATTCATCGTTTAGGTTTAGGCGATGCTCGGTATGCAAGCGCACATATTCTTTCTTCAAGTCTTCGGTGTCTTTAAAGATACTCTTAAATGTTAGATTAAGGCGGAAAATCTTTTCTGCTAGAGAATTATCGGCGATCATACCTGAATTTCTGGGGACTAAGATTGGAAAGGATACGGAATAGTGATTGAACATCTCTTTTAACTGCATCCAATAGGCAATTTCCGCCGCGCCGCCAATGTAAGCAATATTTGGCAGGATTACTTCCTGGTAGAGGGGGCGCATCAGGGCATTTGGGCTAAACCGCTCGGGATGTTGCTTGATCTCATTGCAAAGCTCTTCTTCGGTAAAAGTGAGATCCCGATTCAGTATTTCGAACTTCCCGGTTTGGGTTTTTACTATTCGTTCCCTGAAATCATCGCCGAGGTAAAAGAAGTTGATCTCACGCACATGCGCCTGTACATTATATCCCTTCCCCTCCAATGCCGACGAAGTATGCTGTATGTATTTAAAGCTGTTTTGTTCAATGATATCTTTCTCTATAATAGGAATAAAGAGTTTTTTTAAGGCAGGAGTATCGGCATCGATAATAACCAATCCATAGCGTGAAAATAGCGCATTGACCAAGTAGCGGGTAGCGTCAGCAAGATTAGGGTGCGTAAGATACGCCTCTTCAATTATCTTTGAAAGTTTGGCGGAATTTTCTGATAAGCCGAGAATACTTTTATAAGCTTTTACGGCCTCAGTCATTCCTTGTATGGCTATTCTCCCCGTTGCTCCCTGAACAGGGGCATTCCACTGAATATTTTTTCCGAATAAGGAGGTATGATTGATTTCGGCGAAGTCGTGGTCTTCACTTGCCATCCAATAAACAGGAACAAAATTTTTTTCAGGGAATATTCGCTTTAATTCCTGAGCCAGCTTTATGGTAGTGACAATCTTGAAGATAAAATATAGCGGACCTGTAAAAATATTCAATTGATGGCCGGTAGTGACCGTAAATGTGTTTTCTTCGGTTAATAGCGCGATGTTTTCAATGCTTTTCCCACTATTTCCGATTGTTCTGTACTGTTCAAGTAGGCTATCCTTTAATTCAATGCGGGAAGAGGATGTCCTTTTGTCAAGAAGATCAGTAAAACCATTTAAATCAGGTCGGTTACCATAAAAATTACGTAAACTTTCATCGTTTCCCAAGTAGTTCAATAGAAGTTTTGAAAAACTTCCGGTATCTTTATAATCGAGGAATGTTGCTTTCATTGTTCATTCCAAAAATAACCATTAGGTTGATTTTTAATTTAGCGATTAGATTATTTTACAATAGATCCATATAAATCAAAGTCATCAGCTCTGTCAATCTTCACATCGATAAAACGACCGATACTGGCATATTGGCCCTGGGATGGAATTAAGACTTCATTATCCACTTCCGGGGAATCGTATTCGGTCCGGCCGATGTAATAATCACCTTCTAGCTTATCGACCATCACCTTATACGTTTTCCCAACCTTATGTTGATTGATGTCAAATGATATTTCTTGTTGGATCTCCATAAGGGCTTCGATACGCGCCTGCTTTATTTCTTGAGGTACATCATCCACCAATGTATAAGCATGGGTATTTTCCTCGTGGGAATATGTAAAGCATCCCATTCGGTCAAACCGGCTTTCAGAAACCCATGCCCGCATTTCTTCGAAATCCTCTTCGCTTTCTCCCGGATAGCCACAGATTAATGTTGTTCGCAAAGCTATCTCAGGGATTTTATCGCGTATGGCTTTGACCAGATCCAATGTTTTTTGTTTTGTTATCCCCCTGCGCATGGACGTTAACATCTTATCAGAGATATGTTGCAAGGGCATATCCAAATAATTACAGATGTTGCTTCGTTCGTTGATCACGTCCAGGATATCCATAGGGAAGCCAGAGGGATAAGCATATTGAAGCCTGATCCATTCTATTCCTTCGACATCTGAAAGGTTGCGAAGCAGATCTGCCAACTTTCGTTTGCCATAAATATCCAATCCGTAGAACGTTAGGTCCTGCGCGATCAATATAAGCTCCTTCGTTCCGTTTTTTGCTAGTTGCTTTGCTTCCTTCACCAATACTTCTATGGGAGTCGAGACGTGTTTTCCCCGCATTAGCGGAATGGCACAAAAAGAACAAGGCCGGTTGCAGCCCTCTGCGATTTTGAAATAAGCGAAATGAGAGGGCGTGGTTAATAAACGTTCGCCTAAAAGCTCATGTTTATAGTCGGCCCCTACCTCGGTAAGGATTTGCTGCAATTCATTGGTTCCGAAATAAGCATCGATATTCGGTATCTCCTGTTTTAATTCTGGTTTATAGCGCTCGGATAAGCATCCTGTTACTATCACCTTGCTTACCTTCCCCGCTTTTTTTAAGGCACTATATTCCAAAATAGTATCAATGGACTCTTGTTTTGCATTATCGATAAAGCCACAGGTGTTGATGACGACGATATCATCTTCCCTGATATCGTTTGCTTCATGGACAACTTCCTTTTTATTACCTTTAAGCTGCCCCATTAAAACTTCACTATCATGGATGTTTTTTGAACAGCCCAAGGTTACCACATTGATGCGGGGACTTGGAGGGGTATCGTGTTTTTTCTTTGTTTGCATTGTTTCTCAGCTAGATTGCGGGTCGTATTGCGCGCGGAACTTAGTTGAATAACGAATTAACGAACTCCTTTTTATTAAAGAGCTGTAAGTCTGTCATCTTTTCCCCTACACCAATATACTTCACAGGAATTTTAAACTGGTCGGAAATCCCTATGACGACGCCGCCTTTGGCCGTGCCATCCAGTTTTGTTAATGCCAGGGCATTAACATCTGTTGCTTGGGTGAATTGTTTACATTGCTCAATAGCGTTTTGACCCGTCGAGGCATCCAACACCAATAAGATTTCATGAGGTGCGCCAGGCACCACCCGTTGCATCACATTTTTGATCTTGGTAAGCTCGTTCATTAATGTCAGCTTATTGTGCAGCCTTCCTGCGGTATCAATAATAGCGACATCTTCTTGGTTGGCAACTGCCGATTGAAGCGTGTCAAAAGCAACGGATGCGGGATCAGAGCCCATTGATTGGGCAACAATCCGTACATCTACCCGTTCTGCCCAACGTTTAATTTGATCAACTGCTGCCGCTCTAAAAGTATCTGCGGCACCTAATACCACCTTATTGCCCGCCTCTTTTAATTTATAGGCCAATTTTCCAATAGTAGTAGTCTTGCCAACACCATTTACCCCCACTACCATGATCACATAAGGTTTATGTTTCCCATATTCAAAGTTGCTAAAGTCGTCACTGTTGTTTTCTGCGAGTAATAATTGTATTTCCTCCCGAAGAATTGTATTCAACTCAGACGTATTGACGTATTTGTCTTTGGCCACCCGTTTCTCTATGCGGTCAATGATCTTCAGGGTGGTAGTTACCCCCACATCGGATGTGACCAGGATCTCTTCCAATTCATCCAATACATCCTCATCAACTGTGGCTTTCCCAACTACAGCCTTTGTTATTTTAGATAAGAATCCATCTTTTGTTTTCTCTAATCCTTTCTCTAAAGCCTGTTGTTCTTCCTGGCTGGATTGTTCTTTCTTCTTAAAAAAATCAAATAAACCCATCGTGTATTCTGACTAAATTTGGATAAATATAGACAATCGACGGAGAGAATAGATCAGTCTATTGTCTAATAATAAAAAAAGCCCTTCCGGATACCGGAACGGCTGAGTTCTTCTATGTGGAAGGTATTATGCCTCTTCAGTGACAAGTTCCTTTGCAACTTCAACAGCCGCTTTTATTTTGTCATTGTGCGCGATTATTTCCTTAAAGGTATATGCTCCCGTTTTTGGGGATCTAACTGCGGTAATTACTTTGGTATAATCTTTACCCTTCCCTGTTTTTAGCGATGCGACTTGTTTCTTTGCCATTTTATTTTATCTCTTTATGGACGGTTACTTTTCTCAATACCGGATTGAATTTCTTTAACTCCAAACGTTCAGTCGTGTTTTTTTTGTTTTTCGTAGTAATATAACGAGACATTCCCGGTTGACCGCTTTCTTTATGTTCGGTACATTCCAAAATGACCTGAACCCTGTTGCCTTTTTTAGCCATTAATTTTTCTAATTATTGCTTCGAAGCTCGAAACGTAATTTTTTAATATAAATAATACGAGAAGAGGATATTGAACGTATCAATATACAACTTTATACGTATCCCTTTTTAACGAATTTATTAAGAACGGCAGTGATGCCATTTTTATTGATGGTTTTAATGGCCGAAGTAGAAACTTTCAATGTGATCCACCGGCCTTCTTCTGGGATATAAAATCGTTTGGTTTGAAGGTTAGGATAAAATCTCCGTTTGGTTTTCACGTTGGAATTGGACACATTAAATCCCTTCAAAGCCGCTTTCCCTGTTAAATCACAAATTCTTGACATGACAAATGCTGTTTTGTTCTATTATTATAATGCTCTTTTTCTGTAAAGAGCTTGCAAATATCCAAATTTCTTTTCGCTTATGCAAAACTTTTTCATTTCTCTTCTTTGGAAAAGAAGGGGGGCTGTATCATTTTTAAGAATAAGGGGTTTTCTTAAGGGTCAAATGCAACTTTATTCATGATTTTGCGGTTTGGCCTTCTCATTCTACATAAAACTTCCTAAATTAGTGCTCTTTTTCAGCATAAAAACATTGCTCTAATCATATAGGGTCAAAATTGAAAATTTAAAACAATATGAATTTACAGGTGAAATCTTTTGAAGATTATCAAAAAACGTACAAGTACAGTGTAGAACATCCCGAGGAATTTTGGGCAGGGATCGCGGAAACTTTCTTTTGGAAGAAAAAATGGAATAATGTATTGAGTTGGAATTTTAAAGAACCCAATATTAAATGGTTTGAAGGTGCTAAACTAAATATTACCGAGAATTGCCTAGACCGCCATATTTATTCAGATGGTGACAAACCTGCGATTATATGGGAACCCAATGATCCTAATGAGGATGCCAGGATTTTAAGCTATAAACAATTGCTGAGTAAGGTAGAACAGTTTTCCAATGTGTTGAAAAACAACGGCATTAAAAAAGGAGACAGGGTTTGTATCTATTTGCCTATGGTTCCTGAGTTAGCTATTGCTGTTCTTTCCTGTGCACGTATTGGCGCCATTCATTCTGTTGTTTTTGGCGGCTTCTCGGCACAATCAATTGCCGATCGTATAAATGACGCCCAATGCTCTTTGGTGATTACGGCCGACGGGGGGTTCCGCGGGAAGAAAGTGATTGAATTAAAAAGTATTGTTGATGACGCTTTGGTTCAATGCGATTCTGTAGAAAGGGTCATTGTGTTAACCCGCGCACGCATTGGTATATCCATGATTAAAGGCAGGGATGTTTGGTGGGAGGATGAGATCCATAAAGTAGAAAGCCAGGGGAATCCTGCATGTCCGGCGGAAGAGATGGACGCAGAGGATACGCTTTTCGTTCTCTATACATCCGGGTCTACGGGTAAACCAAAAGGGGTCGTGCACACTACCGGCGGGTATATGGTTTATACCGGTTATACGTTTAGCAATGTGTTTCAATATCAGCCAGAGGATGTTTATTTCTGTACCGCGGACATCGGGTGGATTACCGGGCACTCCTATATTATATATGGACCCTTATCTCAGGGGGCAACTTCATTGATGTTTGAGGGTATTCCAACCTGGCCGGATGCAGGACGCATGTGGGATATTGTGGCGAAACATAAGGTAAATATCCTGTATACAGCCCCCACTGCCATTCGCTCGTTGATGGCCGCTGGAGATGAGTTTGTGGAAGGAAAAGATTTAAGCAGTATTAAAGTATTGGGTTCTGTAGGGGAACCTATTAATGAAGAAGCATGGCATTGGTATGACGAAAAAATAGGGAAAGGCAAAGCTCCTATTGTAGATACGTGGTGGCAGACTGAAAATGGCGGGATTATGATTTCCCCCATAGCAGGTATTAGTCCGACCAAACCAGGTTATGCCATGCTGCCTTTGCCCGGTATTCAACCGGTATTGGTTGATGAAAAAGGAAATATCCTGGAAGAAAATGGGGTAACCGGAAATCTTTGCGTCAAATTTCCATGGCCGGGGATGTTGCGGACTACTTGGGGAGATCATGAACGTTGTAGGCAAACGTATTTTTCGACGTATGAAAATATGTATTTTACGGGCGATGGATGTTTACGCGATGAAGAAGGCTATTACAGGATTACCGGAAGGGTTGATGACGTGTTGAATGTGTCAGGTCACCGGATAGGAACCGCAGAGGTGGAAAACGCCATTAATATGCACAGTGATGTGGCTGAATCTGCTATTGTGGCATATCCTCACCCGGTAAAAGGGCAAGGGATATATGCTTTTGTGTCATTGTCGAATGACCATCATGATGATGATTTGACCCGTAAAGATATCAATCAAACAGTAAGCCGGATTATCGGTGCGATTGCCAAACCGGATAAAATTCAATTCGTGCGGGATTTGCCTAAAACCCGGTCGGGAAAAATTATGCGTCGCATCTTGAGGAAGATAGTAGAAGGGGATTTATCTAATCTTGGTGATATTTCTACTTTACTGGACCCAAGTGTAGTGGAGGATATCAAAAAAGGGGCAGCTGAAATGAATGCGAAGACCGCTTAACCCCTCAAGGGATAATGAGGCTGTCTCAAAATGTGGGCGTTTGAGACAGCCTCTTTTTATGACCTCACTCTTCTATATAATTAAGGTCTTTACTGAAACTTTCCTTTAAGCGGCTTAATGCAAAAATAGCGATTCCTGAAAGTAGGAAGACCATAATATAAGCGGCATTTATCAAACCGTAAAGGTCTACAAAAAATTGGAACAGAAGCGTGCTGGGAATAAGTGCCCCACGTACGAAGTTGGGTGCTGTAGTGGTGACAGTAGCGCGTAAATTAGTGCCGAATTGCTCTGATGCAATAGTAACGAATGTAGCCCAATAGCCAACGCCGAATCCCATGAAAAAGGCAAGCCACATAAACTTCCCGGACGTAATTCCTGTACTGCTTAGGTACCAAACTGAACTAATAAGGATTAGAATCTGAAAAACGAAAACGGTTAGTCTTCTGGATTTGGTAAGTTGGGCAAATAATCCGGCAAAAATATCACCGATTGAGATCCCAATATAGGTGAACATGATCCCTTTCCCGGCACTTAATACCTCTGGCGCCCCCAATGCTTTCCCAAATTCGGGAGCTTGGGTTATTAAAATACCCACTATAAACCAAATGGGCAAACCAATAAGGAGCACAAACACGAAGCGGCTTAACCGCTCTTTATTATTGAACAGCATGTTCAGGCTACCTCTTTTCATGTTTATTTTAAGTGATTGTTGGAACATTCCGGATTCAAAAGTGCCAATACGTAAGAATAATAATAGGATACCCATGCCTCCCCCGATAAAAAAGGCATTTCGCCAATGAAAAATCTCTGAGATGTAGAAAGCGGCAAGGGCCCCTAGAACGCCGATGGCGGCGATGATCATCGTGCCGTAGCCGCGTTTATCTTTGCTCATGCTTTCACTGACAATGGTCACGCCCGCTCCAAGTTCGCCTGCCAGGCCAATGCCGGCAATGAAACGGATGAGCGCATAACTATGAATATCCTGCACGAAACCATTTGCAAAATTGGCGATAGAGTACAAGATTATTGAACCGAAAAGCACTTTAAGCCTTCCCAGCTTATCCCCAATTACCCCCCAAAGTACGCCTCCGATCAACAAGCCTCCCATTTGCATATTCAGCACATATTGACCATCGGTACGCATGTTGATTTCGGCGATGCCGATGTCTTTGAAACTCTCAATTCGAACGATGGAGAAGATAACGAGATCGTAGATATCAATGAAATAGCCCAATGATGCGATCAGGACGATTATCCAAACGTGTGGTGTTGAAGGTTGGGTAGGGTTGCTATTCATAAGAATTCGTTAAAGCTATCTCTGGTATACGGACCTGGCACCGCGTGGTCTCCTTCTTTAAAACTAAAATTAACTACCTCAATGCTATCTATGCTAGTGAAGGAATATGTTGTTTCAGCTAAATACACCATTGCGCCAGCAGTGCCACTGGTTTGAGTTAATGACGTGGCCTCAGGAATAGACACTGTCAGGGTATCCCCGCTGCGCTCTTTAACGATTAATTGAATATCAGGATATTTGCGGTTTAAAGTTTTAGCTAAATCCTCAGGGGTACGAGCAATATTATTCGAATCCGTATTGTCTTTGATTTCGAACCGCTCAGTTTTTTCATTATAAAGGATCTGATAAGGCAATGTCAATTCTTGTTCAACAGCAGGGATGGAATCGATCAATAGTGAACTGTCTTGGGAGGTGTTTTCATCAGATTGACGCGTATTCTGACAGCCCAGGTATCCTATTACCATGAAGGAAAATAAGAAGAGCAACACGAATTTTCCAGCGTTCTTCATTTCAGGCTATATTAGGGAGTAGCTAATGCGACGGGTAATACCTTTCCGTTAAAGAATTTATTGCCGGTTAGCGCGAAATCGGCGATGTACTTGCCCATTTCAAATGCGGCAACCGATGATTTATACCCAGGAAATGCTTTTTCAAGCATTTCCGTCTGTGCGCTGCCTATTGCCAAACAATTGACACTTACTTTTTTTGCTGCCAACTCCAATGCCAAACATTCCGTCAAGGTGTGCAATGCCGATTTACTGACGGAATAGGCACATAGTCCCGGGAACTTCGCGCTGCCCTGAAATCCACCCATACTGCCAATATTAACGATATGTGCTCCTGCCGGCATTAACGGCAAAAGGTGTTGGATCATTTTAACATGACCTAATAAGTTACTTTGCAACATTTCCGCAAAATCGATTTGGGAAAGTTCCAAGAATGGTTTATTGATAAGTGTGCCCGCATTGTTGATTAAAATGTCTACCTCGCCCAGGCGTTCTTTAACAAAAGGGACCAAGCCATTTTCGTAATCATCATGAACAATATCAAAACGAGCGGGATATAGTGTGCAATTAGGGTTTAGACCTTTGGCAATTTCATGAAGGGTGCTTAACTTGTTCTGTGATCTTGCTAAGGCGACCACAGTATGCTCGCCAGTAAGAATAAGATCCAACACAGCTTCAAACCCAACGCCATTGCTTGCCCCTGTAATTACGATGTTCATTTAGAAAGATTTTGTTCAGATTAAAGTTACATAAATTTGCCTATTTTTCGTCTTTTTCATTCAAAAGATCTCCCACTTCCTGTATGTCATCCTCGTGCTCATCGGGTAGTTTGCGCTCTCCCAAAGCCTGGGGATGAAAGATAAAGTAACTCCCCGATAAGGAAAGCAAGGCGGAAATGCAATAAAAAAGGAGGCTGATCAATACAGCCAAATGGGGATCAAGGTGAAAGTAATCTGCCCCATAGAGGAAAACTACCTCCCGTGCACCTAGTCCCCCAACAGTAAAGGGGAAAATGGCAACCAATGATGAAGCAAGGAACATCAATAAATAAGGTGAAAACTTCCCGTTAAACTGTAAAGCATATAAAAGAAAGATCACCGTTATAATTTGCAGGGATTGCACACCAAAAGCCTTGAGATGGGTTAAAAAGAAAGAGCGACTGTAATCTTTGAAGAAGCGCTTTACAAGAATAAAATAAAGGATTGACCCAAGTGCCACTACCGCTATAGGCAATCTATTGGGGACTTCTAATTGTGGAATAAAAGTGATCAATACGGCAATGATCAAACATAATGCCCATAGGCCGCTCAAGCGATCAAAAAATATTGCAGTTAATATTCTCCTGCCTTTGATGCCAAACTTTCGTCGCAGGAAGAAAATTTTATAACCATCGCCGCCGATCCCTCCCGGCAAAAATAAATTATAAAACATACCTAAGAGGAAGAGTTTAAAATTGTAACGTTCGGTCAGGTAAAGTCCGATACCTTTAAAGAATGTGTTCAGTCGAGAGGAAGTCAGAAGTTGTGAAAGTGTAAACGTGCAGCAAGCGATAAAGAAGAATAATGGATTTGAAAGGACAAACACCTCCTTTAAATCTTTAATGGAAACTTTACTAAAGACTAAGTACAGGGAGATTCCCGTAAAGGCTAATTTTAAAAGAAGCTTTGTAAGGCTCCAGAGTTTTTCTTTTGTCATGCGTGAAATGAAGGGCTAAATTATCAATTATTTTTTGGGGATAGCAAATGTGGTTTGAAAGAAATATATGGTATAATTTTTGGTAATAATGGTATAATTTTTGGTAATACATGTTTTTATCTTATTATTGAATCCCTGCGATTGAGTTTATTTGTTATTAAAAAGAATTATTATGAACCGTACGATTAAAATTGTTTGTTTAGTGGGTTTTGCCATGCTATTTTTATATGGGTGTTCAGCGCAACGTGGCAGCACCTCGCCATCTGCGAGCTCATGGCGGAATGGTGTGAAAGGTCAATGGACATTAAATTCCATATCGAAACTTGACTTTCCCTCGGGCGCTTCAGTGAAAAGTATATTTGATGAGGCACCTATTGAGTGTTTTATTGGAAGTACATGGAATCTAACAGGAAGCGGGAAAGGGACCATTACGTTTTCAAGCGATGGAAGCCTTTGTGCTCCCGGGGCGGTTCGTGATATATATTGGTCGATCAATAAGGAAGAAAATTCAGATGGTGCCCAGTTTCAGTTTAAAAAGATAATGCCTGGGGATAGAGCGAAAGATGTTACTGTTGGCTATCGGTTAGATTTGGTAAATGCCAATGAAAGCGGGATGACCATGCGTATGCCGCTTGATGTTGGCGGTACCAACCCCGGTTATTTGATCTTTGACTTTTCAAAATAAGGATAAAGAACTGATGTCATGGCAATCGTAACCAGACTCCTATTTGCTGCTCTTGTTATTTTTTTCGCTAACCCCGTATACGCAGTTAACTATCGGGTAGGTATTGCAAGGAAGGTCATTACACCGCAAGATACTGCTTTTTTAAGCGGGTATTCAGGCCGTGAGACACCCGCAAAGGGAGTTCTCCATGATTTATGGGCGAAGGCATTGGCGCTACAAGAAGACGAGGGAAGTCGTATTGTTATTGTGACGACGGATCTTCTGGGATTATCTCATGAGATCTCGGAAGAACTTGCCAAATACGTTCTGGATAAATATGGCATGAGCCGCTCACAATTGTTGCTCAATTCTTCACATACTCATTCCGGACCCATGGTCTGGCCTAGTTTGAGCATAATAGCTGATTATAAGCCTTCAGACCAAAGATGGGTTTCACGTTATACCCATCAATTGACAAAAGACCTGATGGCAGTAATTGATATGGCGATGGCAGATCTTCAACCCATGCGTGTTTCAGTTGGCCATGGGTCGGTTGACTTTGCGAAGAACCGACGTATCATTACGGATGAGGGAAAGGCCGTGAAAGGAGTGAATCCGGATGGCCCCGTTGATCATGATGTTCCTGTCCTCAAGATAGAATCGCCTGATGGCGAAATAAAAGGAATATTATTTGGGTATGCATGCCATGGCACGACAATTTTTCGCGATAATTTTTTATTTAATGGAGATTATGCTGGCTTTGCACAAATAGAGATCGAGAAGCAGTATCCTGGTGCTACGGCCATGTTTTTGATGGGCTGTGCAGGTGACCAAAACCCGTCCCCCCGGGGTACCATAGAAATAGCAGAGAAATTGGGACAGTTCTTGGCTGGAGCGGTGGAGAAGGTGTTGGATGAACCACTTAAACCGGTACAGGGCTCGATTCGCACCGATTATGCCTTAGTTGATTTGGAGTTTCGCCCTTTTGATCTCGCGACCTATCAAAAGGATGTTGTCGGGGCAAATGTATATTTACAGCGACGTGCAAAATTAATGCTGGAAGCATACAACAAAGGTTGGAACCTTGATACTTATTCTTATCCTGTACAAGCGGTCCGGTTTGGCAAGGATGTTACGATCTTGGCATTGGGCGGCGAAACAGTAGTAGAATATTCCCTGAAGACAAAGAAACATTATGCGGGAGAAAACCTAATTGTGGCTGGTTACAGCAATGAGGTAATGTGTTATATCCCAATGAAGCATATGCTGGCGGAAGGCGGGTATGAAACAGAAGCTAGTATGATTTATTATGGTATGCCTGGCCCGTTTGCAGACAATGTGGAAGATAAGATATTCAGTGCTATTCATCAAGTAATGAGGAATGTCGGCGCCAAAAAGTGAGCTTGCCAAAAATTGATGGAATTGCCTTTTGATGTGCTGTAGCGATATAGTGCATATTCCCGTCTTATCGTGTAGTTCATTATAGGTAACTTGACGAATGAAAGCATCAACAGTCATTTATTGGATATTCTTGGGAACTGTACTTGCACTCCTTTCCTGTTCTAAAACAAATCCTGGAAAGAGAGGCAAGAATTTCAAATTTATTTCTGGTACGTGGATTGACAAGGAAAGCCTTGCTCTGCAATTCATTGAATTTCAAAGTCCTAATCGGGGACGTTTTGGTAATTTCAGTAAACAACTCAAGACATACTCCCCATTCTCATATACGCTGGCCGACAGTACATTTATCATGCGCTTTGATGAGCCTACCGTCCATACTGAGTCTGCGCACAGGTTATCGATAATTGATGAGGATATCATTACCATCAGTGACATGACCTTGATTCCTGAGAATCCCGATAAAACCTACCTGAGGAGGAAGCTGGTAACCGAGCGGAAAGGTGATACCATTGTCATTGATGAAAGTGAATTATACTATGATCTCGACAATGACTTTAGTCTACAGATAGATTCCCTTTTGGGAGATTCCCGGTGTCCTGAAGGGGTAACCTGCGTTTGGCAAGGCAATGCGCAGGTACGTTTTAATCTAGTTGTACAGGGGAATTACCAATATTTCTTCACATTGAATACCCATGACGGACCAAGGTTCCCAAGTGATACGCTAATCAACGACATTGACTTTCAGTTGGTCAGGGTTGAACCCTATCCCCAATTTAACTCACCAATAAATCTCGACACTTCCGTTAGGGTCAAACTATTGGCTATTCCAAAGAATTAAAAGAGAGGACAGGAGCCGCTTATCGTTATCGAACCGTTACGGTATAATGAGTGGGAGATACTGGATTCGAACCAGCGACCCTTACCTTGTCGAGGTAATGCTCTAAACCAACTGAGCTAATCTCCCGGAATCTTAGCTTACTGTCCTGTACTTAGAACCCGTAGCCGTGCAAATTTATTAATTAAACTTGATATGTGGGCGACTTTGTTGTTATTTACATTACAAAGACGGTTCATAGTTGTGGATTGGGCTGGATTACAACTTATTCTTGATTTTGATTTCGGCGCTTATATAACATAAACCAACCCATTAATACGACTGGAACCCCTAGGGCAAACCATGACAAGACATCCCACATATCATCACCGATTAAGGCCGATAATAAGCCGAAAATACTAAGAAATCCAATTAAAATAGGATATCCCCAAACCTTCAAAAACAAGCTCATAACTGTATTACGCTAAAATTTCTTCTTCAAGCTCTTTCCCTTTTAATCGAACCGACTGCAGATTGCTGGCTTTCATTCGTGAAAACCATAGGTATAAACCACTAAGTAGGATAATGATTGTAGCGATATCAAATAATACCCAAATGATTTTCAGGGGCATGCCACCATAATCGCCAAAATGCAAGGGTTGTGAGAGAAATAGGGTATTGACATACCAAGGCATGTCACGTATGTCTGTCAACGCTCCCGTTTCCGCGTCGATTAATGCGGGTTTAAGTAAACGGGAAGTAACCGGTGTGTTTCCTTTCAGGAAAACAGCATAGTGGTGTTTACTTGTAAAAATTGTTCCGGGGAAAGCAATTAGAGATACCTCCATTTCCGGAGCCGACTTTTTCGATAGGTCAATCGCATTGTCCAGTGAACTAAATGCGCCCTCTATCGGAGCGGCGTCTTTATAGGGCTCAACCATTTCTGCTAATTGACCTTGTTGCCACATAACAAGAATAACATCGTGTAAGGTATTGATGACGCCAGTGACGCCTACAACCAAGGTCCATGCCAGGGTAATGATGCCTAACATATTGTGCATGTCCAGCCATTTTAAACGTCTCGATTTATCGTTTCTGATCATTCCGAAATCGAACTTTTTCATAATGGGGCCATAGAGCATTACGCCAGACACAAGAGCAATAATAAACAGGATGCCCATAAGTCCTAAAAATAGCATGCCGAAAGGACCTGCAAACATATCGGTATGCAATTCTAATATAAAGTACATCAAACCTTCCCTAGGATCAGGGAAGTCGATCAGTTCGCCGGTCCGGGCATCCATTGCAAGGTAGGTACTGCTATCGGGAGGTGCTTCCATCGCTGGGGCCACGTCAAAGAACACTTGGTCGGGAGACTCCTCTTCATCCCAGAATATATATCGCACAGTCTTATCTGGGTAAAGCATATTGGCTTTATGGTGCAACGAGTCGAGGCTGGGCCTGCTTGCTTCCATAGTAAGAGGTGGTAATTGGGTTTCGCCTTCTAGCCAGTGATCAATTTCGTGATAGAAGATTAAAGGCAAGCCTGTAATGCATAATAATAGCAAAAAAAGGGTGCATATCAGGCTTGTCCATTTATGCCAAAGAAACCAACGCCTTGCACTTTTTACGGTACTCATGTTGTTATATTTATAATAAGAACCTATTTGTCGATGCGGTTCGTGTTTATTGCAACTTTACGAATCCCCAAATCATACCTCCATCGGTGACGTTAAAGATTTGAGTAGCCGTGTTGTTTTCACCCAAGACGTAGTAGCCTTCCACTCCTTCGCCGGGATTGCTTACCCAAAAATAGATCTTGCCGTCAATTTCTGTGATGGCTTGATCGGAACCCCAGGCATAAAAAGCTTTTGGCATACCGCTGATTTTAGTACGTTCTTTCGTTGCGAGATCGATTACGTAATACTCCCAAATGATGCTGGATAGGTTGGAAAAATCAGGAGCTAATGGTTCCGAGCTGAATTCGGTATACAATTTTCCATCTTTAACCAGCGCTGTTGCAAACGTACTTTTTTCTTGGTAATCATTGGCTTTGATAATAAAATCCTTGTCAAAATCAGTCTCCCCCTTTTTAATGCGGATAATCGACGAATTTTGAAAGGCATTTCCTAAATCGGTAGCATAAAAATATAAAGCACCGTCATCGCCCAATGTCCACATCTTGTTCCCGCTTGAGCCCCACCCAATGCTTTTCAGTCCGTCGTATTTGATGGTTTTATCTAGTGTTCCGGTAGCGATATCAATCACTGCAAACTCTACATACTCTACCTGATCGTCGCCATAACCTTCTCTTGCTAAAGTACCGTACGTAATGCCAGCGTAGAGCTTCCCTTCTTTTACGGCTAATGTATGTTTCCCAATCACTTGGTATTCGATCCCGTCTTTCTTTAATGACGACAGGTCAATTTCGCCGGTCCTTTGCATGCTAGTGGGATTAAAAGTTTGGATTTTCAGTAATCCGCGGTTATTATCGAGGTAAAAACCCGTTTCCTCATCGACGATAAGATAAGAAGGCTGGGCATCAACGATAAACCCGGCATCTTTGATGCTTCCATCTGCTCCCACAGTATATTTTTGTAAACCTACCGTTCCGCTGGTGTTTGTTTGGTTAAAAAACCATTTACCATAGGAGCGAAAACCAAAAGCATCGGAAATTTGCAATGACTGATCAATATTACTGATGTTTCCCGAAGGCATTCCGTTGTGGACACCAAAATAGCCACTGCCATCAGGGCTACCGAAAGGTGCCGTTGTTGTCATCAAGATATAAGTTCCTTCGTCGGTCGGGTCGGGTGTTTCTGACGGTCCGTTTGAATCTTTTGAGCAAGCCGTTGCCAATAATAGGAAGGCTACTGCCAAAAATGAGTTTAATAAGATGTGTATCTTTTTCATGAATTGTATTTTATTGATTTATCGGATGTTATAATTTAATTTAAAATGAAAACTTCTGCCGGCATTCTGTACTTTAAAATTGTCGTAAACAGAAGTATCAAATAGATTTTTAACTTGAAGTCCAAAGGAAAGCCCATTAGTAAAAGGAGCATAGGTCAAGCCCGCACTATGAACTTGTTGGTTAGGAATGATATTCGGTGCATCAAACTGCGCTTTCCCCCAAAGACCGAGAAAACCATCAGGCTCTTTATTTTTTGGGATATTATCCAGGTAATATTCCCGCACAAAGCGGTAATACCAATACACTTGTAATTTGTCCTGGCTATTGAAGATTTTATTAAATGATGCATTCAGGCCCAGATTGGCAAAGAAATAGGGGGTGTTGCGCAACCTTGCTCCTTCAGTTGTAGGATTATCCGTGTCAAACAGCCGTAGGCTTTGATACGTAAAATTACCATTGGCCTTAAGCCAATTCAAGAGCGTAAAAGTTGCATCTCCTTCGAAACCCATTCCTTTTACTTTATCAACGTTCTCGCTTCGGCTGAACATAAAGTTATATGGAACCGAAAGAATCAGGTCTTCAGTCAGCCGATAAAACGAATTGAATTCCAATGCATACTTCGCGGGTTTCTCGAGACGGTACCCTAGATTCATATTTGTGCTTCGTTCGGGTTTCAGGGCGAAATTGGATAATTTTAGGTTCCCGTCTCCAAATAGCTCATCCTGTTCAGGTAATCGTAGGGCGGTCTCCACCGATCCCCGTATAAAAGAATAGCTGTTCAGAGTAAATTTAATGGCTTCGGCCACTCCCCATTTGCTGTTTTTGTTTGAGCTGTTGATTTCCTTTCCTTCCCAGTCGGCATCAGTGGCATCGGTTGTATAACCGTAATGTTTTACGATGATGTTGTTCACCAATCGCTTTTGGAAGAAGTCGGACTCAAGCCCCAAAGCCACAATAATTTTATCGTAGCGGGCAGGCTCTGATAAGACATCCTTTCCCGTGGAAAAAAAACGCAAGCCTAAGGGGTCATTCCCTACCCGGCTGAAACCCGTAAAAACGGCATTTAAATCCAAACGGTGTTGGGGATGAATAAGATATGATACATTGCCTCGGGAAGTATAATAAGAATAGTCGATGTCTGATAGACTTCCCCTAGTCGATAATTCACCCCGTCTGGAGCTGGAAGGAATGAAATCACCATGCCAATTGTATTGGCCCTTTGCTGTATCCACTTGGTTTACATGAAGTGTATTGGCCACTAGAAACTGATCAATATGTAACTTGTCGTTAAGAAGTGTTTTTTGATAACGCAAGGTGGGGATGAAGGCATATTGTCGGCTGCTGGCCGCTCCAAAAGGTTGACTCATGCGGGTACCGAATTGGTTCTGGCGGTCTATGTGAAATGCCGTAATGCCAAGTCGCAATTCATCGGCCCATTTTGTGTCCCTAACGCCACCATATACTTCGGCATAATAATTCCTAAACCTGTTATGGAACAGGCGTACATTTGCATCCGACAGTGTGCCCAGTTCGGGGTCGGTTATCTTTACATCTACGCGATAATCATTATCGGAATAATTATAAAACGCGTCTATTCCGCCAAATACTTTACGATTGTCGTCTTTATAGAAGGTAGAGAGAGAAACCCGATGGGTATTGAAGGATGCAGCTTCGTAGGATGCCTCAAGGTATTTATCATAGGATTGTTTGGTTACCATATTCAAAGCACCGCCTAAGGCATCCGCTCCCAAAGAAGCAGGTAATACCCCTTTATACACTTCTACTCGCTCTAGCATGTTAACGGGAACCAATGAGATGTTAAAACCGGCTCCCAGATAATCCATTGGAATCCCATCTTTAAAAAACCTGACGGACCTATCCTGGAAACCATTGACCATGAGGTTTGTATTTGATCCTAATCCGCCGGATTGTCGCACGCGTATTCCTGCCGAGCGATTCATTAATTCAACTAATGTACTCGGTTGCTCCTGGATTACTTTGGTATTAATGACTTCAGCTTTGATGGGTTGTCGTTGTATGTGTTGAGTAGAAGTCTCGCCTTGTACAATCACATCATCGAGTTGGCCGTTGTCTGTTTCTATTGTAAAGGTCTGGCTTTTTTTTGTTGGTCCGACAGATATGGTAGTGGTTAACTCTTTATATCCAACGTAACTGATTGAGAGCTTATAGGTGCCGGAGGGGATATCCTTTAAGGAAAATTGTCCGTTTTGGTCGGTGATAATGGTTTCTTTCAATGCAGGAATGCTGACTGTCGCCCGTTTTACATGTTCACCCAGGGTATTTATTACCGTACCATTGAAATGTACGGGTTGTTGTGCCATGCCATTAAGGACACAAAAAAATAATAAAACGATGAGAACAGTATTTTTTAAACAATGGATGAAAGCCCTCATCGTTATTCTATGTTTGTTATTATTTATACTTAGTCTTAATAAGTCGCAAAACTACGAGTTTAGTATGGGTTATGCAAAATGAAAAATATCAAATTATCGCCCTTATAAAAACTTTAAGACAGATAGTGGTTAAAGTATACCTAGAATAAATTATTCATAAAAAAATTGGAGATGAAAGAAATCAGTCTGATAAGGATCTTAAAATAACAAATGGCCGAGAACAATCTTGTCAGTCATCGTCTTTACAATAGTTTTTGAAGCAAGTGTAATAAACAAAAAAAGCCGACTTATGTCGGCTTTGGTGGGAGATACTGGGTTCGAACCAGTGACCCCCTGCTTGTAAGGCAGGTGCTCTGAACCAGCTGAGCTAATCTCCCTTCGTATAGGTCTGCAAAGATAGAGGAGAAAATCAATTTTCAAAAATAATTTATGTATTTTTTTAAAAGGGTGAAATCGCTGTTCCAGATGGTTCGATGCCAGCATACCGGGAAAGGGTAACAGATGTTTTATAACCTATAAAATTCCCTGCATAGCGGTATAAGTGCCACTTATGCAATAAATAAATCTTCACAGTTTAAACATAAATAATTTACCTTTGCTTAATCTTTAGTTTACATTCGTGGATAGTAAATGCTGGTTCAAATGCGTAAATGCCGAACTAGAATGTTCCTTTGGAATTTTTGGTATGATAATTTCATGCTTGAAATAGTATAATTTAGATAATTATTAGGCGTAGTATGCGTAAAAAGTTGTACGATAGGATCGCATCGTTTAAAGATGCTTCTGTAATAAAAGAGAAAGGCATATATCCTTATTTTCGATCAATAGAATCCGCGCAGGATACAGAAGTGATTATTGACGGGAAAAAGGTATTAATGTTTGGTTCTAATTCTTATCTGGGATTGACAAATCATCCTAAAATCAAAGAAGCTGCTATCATAGCTATTGAAAAATATGGCACAGGTTGCGCAGGTTCCAGATTCCTCAACGGTACATTGGATATTCATCTTGAATTGGAGCGCCGATTGGCTGCTTATGTGGGGAAGGAAGCATCCGTGCTTTTTAGTACGGGCTTTCAGGTAAATCTAGGCGTAATATCCTGCTTGTTAGATCGCAATGATTACCTGATATTGGATGAATCTGACCATGCTTCCATTATTGATGGCAGTCGGCTTTCATTCTCGCGTCATGTGAAGTATCGGCATAATGATATGGAGGATCTGCGAAAAAAATTAAGCAAACTTCCAGAAGATTGTGCGAAATTAATTGTGGTAGACGGGATTTTCAGTATGGAGGGCGATTTGGTCAAGCTTCCTGAAATTGTCAGGGTTGCAGAAGAATTTGGAGCTAACATCATGGTAGATGATGCCCATAGTATCGGTGTAATAGGATACAAAGGTTCCGGGACCGCATCTCATTTTAACCTCAATCAGGAAGTCGATCTCATTATGGGAACGTTTAGTAAATCGTTGGCTTCGTTAGGTGGCTTTATTGCGGGAAATGAGCAGACCATTGAGTATATAAAACACAGGGCAAGATCATTGATGTTCAGTGCAAGTATGCCGCCAGCTGCGGTCGCCAGTGTAATAGCCGCATTGGATATTATTGAATCTGAACCTGAACGGATTGATAAACTTTGGGAGAATACAAGATTTGCGAAAAAACTATTGCAGGAAGCAGGTTTTGATATAGGTGATACACAGAGTCCGATTATACCCGTGTACATTCGGGATAATGATAAGACATTTATGGTTACCAATATATTACACCGGAATGGTATTTTTGTGAATCCGGTAGTTTCACCGGCAGTGTCGTCATATGATTCATTAATTAGGTTTTCCCTTATGGCTACACATACTTTCCATCAGATTGAGGAGGCCGTCAATAAGCTGGCAGCGGCTTATAAAGAAGTGCAGGTTTCTTCGGTAAGTATTTAAGGTACTGGCATGAACATTTTGTTGTGGGGCGGATAGTATTGAAGTCCGTATCAAGGAAAATTTATTCAAATCTCAATAGCGGGTGCATAGTGAGCGGGATGAAACAAACTTTTTTTATAACAACACGAATGAAGACTATTGTCGTTGTCAACAACAAGCAAGCACTGAAGAAATTTATCGATTTTCCACACAAATTGTATGAGTCTGATCCCAATTATGTGCCTGAGTTGTTTATAGCGCAAAGAGATTTACTAACATCAGGGAAGCATCCTTTTCATAAACACTCTTCCTTACAATTATTTTTGGCCTATGATGGCGATGCCATTGTAGGGAGGATTGCGGCGATACAAAATAATAACCATAACCGTTTCAATCAGGCTAATGATGGTTTTTTTGGTTTTTTTGATTGTATCAATGATCAGGAAACGGCAGATTTATTACTAAAAGCTGCCGAAGAATGGCTGAAGGAAAGACAACTCGATACGTTGATTGGTCCAGTTAATTTTTCTACCAATGAAACTTGTGGGTTATTGATTAAAGGATTTGATTCCCCTCCCGTTGTGATGATGCCTTATAATGCCGAATATTATATAGAATTACTGGAGCATGCTGGTCTTACTAAAAAAGTGGATCTTATTGCCTGGCGATTTACAGGTGACCGATACGATGACCGTTCCGTGCAGCTGTTGAACAGGCTCCAAAGCCGCTTAAAACAACGCGGTATTACTATTCGTAAGATCAATTTTAAAAACTTCGGAGAGGAAACTGCAAATTTACGTGAAGTATACAATAAAGCGTGGGATAAAAATATGGGTTTTGTGCCTCTAAATACCGAAGAATTCGACTACCAGGCCAAAGACCTTAAATTGGTATTGGATCCTGACTTTTGCCTCGTTGCAGAACAAAATGGGAAACTCGTCGGTTTTGGCGCCGCTATACCCGATATGAACCAAATCCAGATTAAAATCCGGAAAGGGCGGTTGTTCCCAACAGGAATTTTCAGGCTTCTCATGGGGAAGCGTAAAGTAACAGGAATTAGGATACTACTTTTAGGGGTAATCGAAGGTTATCGTAAAATGGGTATAGAAGCCTGTATATATGCCAATATCATTAAGGCGTACCGTGAAAAGGGATTGAAATATGCAGAGGCTGGCTGGACGTTGGAACATAATGACTTGGTTAACAATGCTATTGCTGCTATCAAAGGAGATCCTTACAAAAAATACAGGATCTATGAGAAGCAAATATGAGGAAAAAGGTATTAATTACGGGTGCTAGTGGCTTTGTGGGTTATCACCTTATCATCGAAGCCTTACAAAGCGGACTTGAAGTGCATGCGGCGGTGAGACCTTCAAGCAGGGTGGAGCATCTCAGTGCCTTGGATGTCCATTATACTACCCTTGATTTTACGTCTATAGAATGTTTAAAGAGGGATATAGAGAGTAAGCAATATCACTATATCATTCATGCTGCAGGGGTCACCAAAGCAAAAACGCCAGAAATATACCAAAAGGTTAATGCGGGGTATAGTAAAAACCTTGCTATGGCGGCCAGTCAGGCCGATGTGCCTTTAGAAAAATTCATCTATGTCAGCAGCCTGGCAGCAATAGGCCCTCTGTCAGGATTGGCAGGTCAGATTGATGAGGCGACAGCTCCCAAGCCGCTGACCAGTTATGGCAAAAGTAAATTACTGGCAGAGCAGTATGTAATTGAAAACGATCGGCTATCGTGGCTTATTATTCGTCCAACAGCCGTTTATGGACCGCGGGAGAAAGACATATTGATTTTGTTTAAAGTAATAAACCGTGGCTTCGAACCCTATATTGGAAGTTTTAACCAACAACTCAGCTTTATCTATGTGAAAGATTTGTCCAAAGCCGTTATACGTGCGCTATTCTCCGCGCATGTAAAAAAAGTATATAATATTTCAGATGGCAAAATCTATAACCGCTATGATTTGGCAAACGTAACCAAACAGATATTGCATAAGAAAACATTGAAGCTGCATTTACCGGTTCCTTTGGTGAGATACATGGCAATTTTCCTGGAAAAGGTTTATGAGCGCCGTAAAGCCGTGCCTGCTTTGAACATGGAGAAAATGTATGAATTGACTGCGGTTAATTGGTCTTGCGATATTCGCAAGTTAGAACAAGAGCTTGGTTATTTTCCTCAGACTTTGTTGGAAGAAGGACTGGAAGAAACATTAAATTGGTACAAAGTGAATAAGTGGTTATAAACAATGGGCGATAAACAAAGCAGGGCAGCCTTATTAAAAAAACTTTTCAAAGACCGTAAAAGGACAAATATTTTGGCTGTACCCGAGCAGTATCTTATTTCATTTCTGGTAAAACGGGTTCCGCGCTGTCTTACACCAAATGGGTTGACGGTAATCGGTTTGATAGGCTCTCTATTGGTGTTTATAGGGTTTGTCCTTGCGGGAGCTATTGATCGTGATTATCTTTTTATGAGCATAGGCGGGCTGGTGATCAACTGGTTTGGTGATTCATTGGATGGAAGAATAGCCTATTATCGGAATATTCCCCGAAAATGGTATGGCTTCTCCCTTGATATTATCATGGATTGGTTCAGTACGGTATTTATCGGAATGGGTTATTGGGTGTATGTTGAAGATGGTTATGAGGTGGTGGGGTTTGTCTTTGTGGTATTATATGGTTGGGCTATGATCATTTCCCAATTGCGGTACAAAATTACTGATCATTATACCATTGATGCCGGCTTGGTGGGTCCCACCGAAGTACGTGTGATCCTCGCTTTGGTGATGGGTATTGAAATAATTTTTTATCATACCATTCCCTTTTTTGCCGGTGGCATGTGCATTGTACTTTTTATTATTAATTGTAAAGACACCGGGAAGTTGTTAAGGTTAGGAGATATGCGGGATCGAGAAGAAAGGAAGAAAAAGATGCCATGAGGAAGAAGTTGTCTTTATTGATGTTTATAAAGGCCCAACTTTCTGCTTTTACGGGGGGAATAGTTGATTATGCCGTCATGATTGCCCTCACGGAGTTCCTACATATTCATTATACCCTTTCTATTTTAATTAGTGGCTGTGTCGGTGCTGTTGTTAATTTCTCTATAAATAGGCGCTGGACTTACCTCGCCCATGCATCCCACGATTCTCCGGTGAAATCACAATTAATAAGATTTGTCCTTGTCGTATTGGGAAGTGTTTTTCTCAAGTCGTTTGGTACTTATCTTTTTACCAACTTCTTTAAGATAGACTATAAAATTGGCCGGATTATTACCGACATTATCGTCTCATTAGGATTTAATTATGTTTTGCAGACGTACTGGGTGTTTAAAAGAAAGAAAGTGTAAACCTAAAGTGCTTGGAGGATCTCATCTGATAAAGGTTCTATTTTGGAACGATAACGATGGATGAGTTTACCGTTCTCATCGATCAGGAACTTCTCAAAGTTCCATTTGATCTCACCGACGAAATCCGGGTTCTCTGCTTGCGTTAAATAGCTAAAAAGCGGGTTGATATCGGATCCCTTTACGCTACTCTTTTCGGCTAATAGGAAGGTAACTCCATAATTCTTTTCACAGAAAGACTTAATGTCTTGGTTTGTGCCGGGCTCTTGCCGGTTGAAATTATTTGCCGGAAATCCGATAACGACCAACTTTTCTTTGTATCTTTTGGATAACTCTTCCAAACCTTTATACTGCGGGGTAAAACCACATTTGGAGGCAGTATTTACTATGAGGATCTTTTTCCCTTTAAAGGCTGATAAGCTAACAGTTTTCCCTTCAATGGTGTGAATGTCGAATTGGTGTACCGATACGGGGGGATTAGACAGCAGGCTTAATAAAATTATGAATAAAGGCATGGCATATTATTTTAATTTAACATTGTCTTCCAGTTCTTCACGTTCTATGACGAAATGATATAAATCTTGAATGGGTTGTTGAATAATTTTCCCCACTTTGATTTTATGTCGCTTGCAGACCGTTTGCAGTTCTTTTTTGAAATAGAAAGCTATGGAGCCTACAAAATGGCAAATATGGTCTTGATGATCAGGATAAGTACAGATATTGGTTTTTATGAAACGTTCAAATCCGGTGCGTAATAAGGCCGAGATATAGGGGTGGTGCTGATGTGCCGATAAAAAGGGGGCAAAGGAAGCTAAATAGGCATTGGGTGTAGGCCTTTGATAGATATTCTTAATAATAATCTCTTTATCTACTTGGTATTGATGACTAAATTCGATGCGTAAATCTTTCGGCATACTTTCATACAAGAATGCCGTTATTAAGTTTTTGCCGAACCAGGCCCCAGAACCAAAGTCGCCCAATATATAACCTATTCCCTGTTTGCTCGGCTGGACTGCTTCCGCGTCGAAAAAAGAGATATTGGATCCGGTACCCAATGTGGCGATATAACCCGGTTGATTGCCACAGGTAGCGTAAGCCGAACCGATAATATCGGTATCCACAGAAATGAATGCGTCTTGAAAAATAGCCGAAAGCGCATTGGAAACGATTTCCCGACGATCGGGACTGGTACATCCCGAGCCGAAGAAGTATATTTCATTTACCTGTTTTATAAACGGTTTTATATCATGAAAATGTTGAACAATTTTAATGATTTCTTTTTCAGGGGTAAAGAAAGGATTAATGCCCCTTGTCCGAAATGAAATGGGGGTAGCCTCAGGTTCGGGGCGTAACATCCAATCTGATTTAAAAGAACCGCTGTCAACAACTAAAATCATACATTCTGCAATAGGACATGGAGTAAACCGTTATTCAAATTTACAAATTTTAAATGAGTTTAACCCATACTGCCCTTATCGGATTGTAATGGTTCCTGAAATCTGTTTTAATGCAATTTCCGCTAATTTGGCCTGATAGCGGGAGTCGTTGTAACGTGTGCTGGCATCTATAAAATTTCGTTGAGCTTCACGGTATTCAAGGGGTGCGATTGTGCCTATCTTAAACTTTTCAAGTGTAATCTCCATATTCTGCTTGGCAATTTCCATATTACGTTCCTCCAAACGGGCCAATTCCATGTTGGTAATGTAGGTTTCGTAAGAAGAGATCAACTGCGCTTCTATCTCCTGATCAATTTTTTCAAGTTGAAGGCGGCTCTGGTCAATTTCAATTTTTGCATTCTGTTCATTCCGCCGTTGCATAAAACCGTTGAAAATATTGATGGAGGCGGTTATGCCGTAATTAAAGCCTCTGCCGTTCGACTTTGTCGCAAAGCCCAGTGCAGACGATGAATTGGAGATTGTATAAGCCGAGTTTAAAGTTAGAACAGGGTATCGTGCACCTTTAACGTCTTTCAACTGTAATTCTGCTAAATGATTATTGATTAAAGCAACCTTGATATCCGGATTATTCTTTTTGGCGGCCTCCAGCAATTCCGTCCTTTGCAGACTTTGATCAACAAGGATAGAATCGGGTACAGAGAATGGTGTTTGTGCATCCCGGGCCAAGAGCTTATTGATGGTAACTTTCGTTGCGTGAATCAAGTCTTCCTGGCGAAGTAAATTGGTCGTGTCGGTATTCAAATCAACTTTTGCAGATAAAACCTCTAATTTGGATGCCTGGCCGATTTGGTAGCGATTATTGGCCGTTTCATGTCGATAAACCGAGAGCTCAATTGCCGTTAATAAGGCCTTGGTTTGTTGTTTCAGGTTCACTAAGTTGTAGTAGTTGCTGACAACATCGTGCACAGTAAGCAAGATTTCTTGTTTCAGGTTTACTTCCCCGAGGTCTTGTATCGTCTTCAGTTGTTCATATCGGGTGAACATCCTGAATCCATCGAAGATCGTCCAATCAAGTGCGGCGCCATAGGCCAATGAACGACTTTTCCCATTATCGACCGTTTTGGTATCTCCGTTTGCTTGGGTTTGCGTCGAGTTTTGGATCGTGTTGTTATTAGATAGGTCTCCGGAGACACTGGGCAACATGCTTGCATGTCCACGACGTACATTGTTATTGGCGATTTCTAAATCTTTCGCCACAATATGGATATCATAATTGTTTTCTAATGCAATACTAATCGCTTTCTGCAAACTAAGTTCTTCCTGGGCAATGCTGTTTGATGCGATCAAAATAGACAGCAATATAATTCCGATTCTCTTCATAGGTGATTAGCTGAACGAAGTCATTTTAGGGCTTACCTCGACTTCATCAAAATCTGGATTATGTATGTACTTCTTTGACCACATTGTATAAATGGCCGGAATAACGAAAAGGGTCAGGATTAATGAAAAGATTGTCCCTCCTACGATAACTACACCCATTCCTACTCTGCTTGTTGAAGCCGAACCTAAGCTCATGGCAATCGGCAAAGCTCCTAATGCTACGGTAAGACTTGTCATTAGGATCGGACGTAAGCGGGCTTCTGCAGCCAACAAAATAGCTTCGTGTAGTGATTTTCCCTGCGTTTTTAATTGATTGGCAAATTCTACGATTAGAATACCGTTTTTGGTAACGAGACCAATCAGCATAATAGTCCCTATTTGGCTAAAAACATTCCACGTTTCGCCGGTCAACCAGAGCGAAAATAGTGCACCCGCTACTGCCATGGGAACGGTTAGAATGATGATAAAAGGATCAATGAAACTTTCAAATTGGGCTGCCAGAATAAGGTATACCAGCAAAAGTGCCAAGCCAAAAGCAAAAAGTGTATTGGCACTGCTTTCCTTGAAATCGCGTGATTCACCGCTTAGATCTGTAGAGAAGCTGTCATCGAGTGTTTTTGCTGCAATGCGGTCCATCGCCTCGATGCCTTCACCCAAGCTCGTGCCCGGGGCAAGTCCGGCGGATACAGTTGCCGACATAAAACGATTGTTGTGAAATAATTGGGATGGACTGCTCCTTTCTGTTACGTTGATTAGATTATCTAGTTGGATGAGCTGACCACTATTGTTTCGTACAAAGATCGAAGTCAGATCAAGTGGAGAGCTTCTATCAATTTCTTCAAATTGTCCAATTACCTCATATTGTTTTCCATTCATGATGAAATAGGAGAAACGCTGGCCACTTAATGAAAGTTGTAATGTTTGCGCTACATCCAGTATGGAAACCCCAAGTGATTGTGCTTTTTCACGATTAATGGTTACGTTGATTTCTGGGCGGTTGAATTTTAAGTCAATATCTACCATGGAGAAAGCAGGATCATCATTTGCCGCATCTAGGAATACTGGGATTTTTTCTTCCAGCTTTTCAAAATTGGGCGCTTGAATGACGTATTGTATGGGCATTCCACCGCCTCGTCGTCCTACCGAGATTGTAGGCCGTTGGGTTACAAAAGTCTTGGCTTCCGAATACCTCTTGGTTTGCCTGGAAAGATCATGGAGGATGTCATCTTGGGATCGTTCCCTTTTTTCAGGGGAGACGAGTGAAAGCCGCATATTTCCTTTGTTTGTACCACCACTTCCATAGCTTGGTGAAGTATAAACAAGGTTCACCGTTTTTTCAGGTACAGAATCATTGACCATATTGGTTAATTCTGTCATAAAATGCGTCATATATTCATATGTCGCTCCTTCTTGTGCCTGAACATTTAACCGCAACTGGCTACGATCTTCATAAGGTGCGGTTTCCTTTTTCAGGTTGATCCAGAAAAGGGCAATCAGTCCTAAGCAGATAAGCAAAATAGGAAAACTCAACCATTTCATCCGCATGAAAAACCGCAACGATTTGGCATAGCCGCTGGTCATATTGACGAAGAAAGGTTCGGTAAGTTTATAAAATTTAGACTCATGTGATTTGCTTCCCTTTTTGATCAAGTAAGCATTCAACATAGGGGTTAATGTCAAGGAAACGAATGCGGAAATTAACACCGCCGAGGCGATGACAACCCCGAACTCCCGAAACAGGCGGCCTACAAAACCTTCCAAAAACATGATTGGCAAGAACACTGCCGCCAAGGTTATGGAAATCGAAAGTATGGCAAATAGAATCTCATTGGTACCTTTAATTGCCGCTTGAATCGGAGACATTCCCTCTTCAATCTTTTTATAGATATTTTCTGTTACTACGATTCCATCATCGACCACTAAACCTGTCGCCAAAACAATCGCTAAAAGTGTGAGCACATTGATGGAATAGCCGAACAGGTACATAATAAAGAATGTACTGATCAGCGAAACAGGAATATCGATTAACGGTCTGAACGCAATACTCCAATTTCTGAAAAAGAAAAAGATAACGAGGATAACCAATGCCAAGGCGATCAGGATGGTTTCCGCCACTTCAGTCACTGATTTTTTGATGAAGAGGGTGTTATCCATGGCTATTCCTATCTGTATATCAGCAGGAACTTCATTTTTTATTTGTTCTAGGCGTTCATAAAAAGCGTTGGCAATTTCAATGTAGTTTGTTCCGGGTTGCGGAATAACAGCTAGTGCCAACATGGGAATTCCTGATTCCTTGAAATCCGTTTCCAGGTTTTCAGCGCCTAGCTCGGCTTTTCCTATATCGCTAAAATGAATGAGGCGCCCATTTTCGGTTTTAATAATTAATCTGTTAAAATCTTCCGGTGTGGTTAAATTGCCGATGGTATTTACCGTCAGCTCCGTATTTCTTCCCGTAATTTTTCCAGACGGCAATTCTACATTCTGTCGATTTAAAGCATCCCTTACATCCAGTGGAGTCAGCCTATGGGCCGCTAAACGCATTGGATCCAACCATAAACGCATGGCATAGGTCTTTTCACCCCAAACCTGCACCGAACTAACCCCGGGTAATGTTTGAATACGAGGAACAATAACATTCTCCGCGATATCATTCATGTTGAGTGGATCTCTGGTATCGCTTCTTACGGTAATTACCAAAATGGGATCCGAATCTGCATCTGCTTTTGAGATTGTAGGGGGGGCATCAATATCCTGAGGTAAACGACGTTGGGCCTGTGATACTTTGTCTCGTACATCATTCGCTGCTTCTTCCAGGTCCTTTTCTAAATTAAACTCAATGTTTATCCTACTTGACCCTTGGTTACTTGACGAGGAAATATTCCGGATTCCGTCAATTTCATTAATGGATTTTTCTAGTGGTTCAGTAATTTGGGATTCAATAATTTCCGGATTTGCGCCCGTATAGTTTGTCCTTACTGAAACAATGGGAGGGTCAATGGATGGAAACTCCCGAATTCCCAAATAGGTATAGCCCACCACTCCGAAAAGGATCAGTAAGAGGTTGATCACAATAGTGAAAACGGGCCGTTTAACGCTGGTGCTTGGTAAACTCATTTCTCGTCTTCTTTAGTGAGTGCTACTTTTATAGGCATTCCCTCTTTTAAGGACATGATTCCCGTAGTTAATACCGTATCGCCAGGTTGTAAACCACTGGTAACAATTGCATCTTCCCCAGTTCGATCCTCGGTCTGAATATTTTTAACGGTCGCTTTTCCATCTTTGTAGACAAAGACCTGTTTCCCATTTTGAATGGGTATGATCGCTTGTGTGGGAATAAGGATTACGTTTTCCCTTTTTTGGATGGGGAGTTCAATACGCGCGAAAGAACCGGGAATAATTTCCCCTTTTTCATTTTCGGCTTTTGCTTTTAATTGTATGGTACGTGTATTCGCGTCAATAGCGGGCTCAACCGCATATACCGAAGCGTGATAAACATTAGAAGAGCCGGCAAGGGAAAATGTAATATCTTGATCCTGCCGTACATCTCCACTATATTTCTCTGGGATGGAAAAGAGTATTTTGATGGGATTGTTACTGATTAAATTGGCAACGACGGTGTTCGGGGTGAGGTACTCCCCAGCTGAAATAGATCTTAAGCCTATTTTGCCACTGAAAGGCGCCTTGATCTGGGTCTTTCCAAGCTGTGCCTGAATCAATTGAATTTCAGCTTGCGCGGTTTTATAGTCTGCATATGCGACATCATATTCCTGTTGGCTGATTGCTTCTTTCTCTAGTAGAAGGTTTGCCCTTCTTTCATTATCCATGCTAAGCTTTTCACGTGTTTGGGCTTGAGCGAGCCTTGCCTGTAATTCTGAATCGTCGATTTGCAACAAAGCCTGTCCTTTTTGCACCGTTGACCCTTCTTGAAATGAGAGTGTTTCAACTAGACCGGAAACTTCACTGCGTATTTGCACCTGCTCATTGGCCTCGATACTTCCACTTACGGTAATGATGTTTGCGAAATCCTGTTTAACGGCGACTATTCCTTTAACTTCCAAGAGGTCACCATTATTGTTAACCGGCGACTGTATTTTACCACCACCTTGCTGGTTCATCCAAAAAAAGGTCAGCGCAATCCCCAGTACGAGAAGAATATAATATATATACTTTTTTTTCATTTAAACAGCTATGATTTCTAAGGTCAATGAAGTTTGTTTCCAGTATATCCGATAAAGTTCGGGCATATTTGTAAAACTACATTTATAAAGCAAAATATAAAGCCTGTATCTGCAAATTTACATGAATGTAACGTTATCTTTTCATTTGGCAATACCTTTTGAGTCATTTTGTTAATATCTGTTATCTTTGCGGGGAAATCTTTGTTTTCCGGAATTTCTTATGATGAATAGCTATCCCAAATTATTGTTATTGATGATGTTAAGTACTACACTTGCCCATGCCCAAGAAAAGATATCCTTTGAAATCTCCTTTGTAGAGCCACAAGCCCATTACGTGGAAGTGAAAATGGAAATAATGGGTAACAGTGGAGATCAGATCGATTTGAAAATGCCGGTATGGGCACCAGGATCTTATTTGATTAGGGAGTTCCCCAAAAATGTGGAAGGGTTTATGGCCAAAGGCGATGGAGAAACCCTCGCCTTTTCAAAAATAAACAAGAATACATGGCGGATTCACCGCAATAAATCGAAGAAGATCGAAGTCCATTACAGGGTGTATGCCTTCGAGTTGTCTGTGCGTACCAGCTTTGTGGATGCTACCCATGCTTTTTTGTCTCCTACGGGAATTTTTATGTATGTGGATAATATGATCAGCCATCCCGCAGAAATTACGATTCTCCCTTACTCGTCCTGGGAAAAGATATCTACCGGTTTGCAAACCATGGCGGGTAAGAAGAATGTATTTTACGCACCGAATTTTGATGTGCTTTTTGATTCACCGATAGAGGTGGGCAATCAGGATATTTTTAGTTTTATTGCTGAAGGCGTGGAACACGAAGTTGTCATGGTAGGGGGAGGCAATTACAATAGTGCTCGATTAAAAGAGGACATCGCAAAAATAGTAAGGGAAGAAACCAAAATATTCGGCGAGAATCCTAATAAACGATATGTATTTATCGTTCATAATCAATCTTCAGGTGGTGGCGGCCTTGAACATCTTAATTCTACCGTTTTAGGAGCTTCCCGGGAGGCGTATAACAAGGAAAACGGCTATTTGAATTTTCTTGGTTTAGTGTCGCATGAGTATTTCCACCTATGGAATGTCAAAAGACTCCGCCCCGAAAACTTGGGTCCTTTTAATTATGATGCCGAAAATTATACGTCCGATCTTTGGATTGCCGAAGGGTTTACGGCTTATTATGATAACCTGGTATTATTGAGAGCTGGTTTTCTAGATGAAGATGCTTATTTAAGGGTGTTGGCAGGAGATATTACTACGGTAGAGAATCGACCAGGCAATTTGATTCAATCTTTAAGTGAATCCAGTTTCGACGCTTGGATCAAACAATACAGGCCCAATGAAAACTCTCTTAATACGACTGTGACTTATTACAGCAAGGGCGCCCTGATTGGCATGTTATTGGATTTGAGTATTTTGCACGCTACAAAAGGGAGAAGCGGACTGGATGCAGTGATGAAAGCCATGTATGAGCAATATTATTTGAAAGAAGACCGGGGCTATACTCGAAGTGAGTTCATTAAGATGGCTGAGAAAATAGCCGGTGTAAGTTTGCAAGATATTTTTCGGTATGTCGATGTTGCCCAACCTATTGACTACAATCAGTATTTGTTGTATGCGGGCTTAGAGTTGATCGATGTTAAAAAAGACACGGAAAAGGCTTTCTTAGGGCTCAAAACAGTTAATCAAGGAGGAAGAATAGTAATTTCAAGTGTTTTCCGTGGGCATGGCGCCTGGAACGGAGGATTGAATGTAGATGACGAAATTATTGCTGTAAATGGGGATCGGCTGGGAACAATCGATGACCTTGACCGGATAATAGAGGCTGCTAAACCCAATGATCAGCTAACTATATTGATCTCAAGGGATGGCATACTGCAACAGTTAAGTGTTACCTTAACGAAAAATGATACCAAAAGTTACTTCATTATGCCATTGGAGAATGCCAGCCCTGCTCAGATTGCGGTTCGAAAGGCCTGGCTTTCCCTTTAAAGAATAGTTTGCTTTTTTAAAAAGCAAACCGGATAGATAATCCGAAACCATCAAAGCCTAAGCCTTGATCTGGAGAAAGTTCGAAAGAAGGTTTCCAGTCAAAGGCAACGCCTATCGGCACATCCTTGAATTTATAATCCAGTCCCAATACACCGTCTGCGCTTAAGGCAATATCTTTTTCATCCTTTCTGTCATCTTTATACTTAAAAGTGTAAGAACCGATACCACCCCCTACGCCGTAGTACCAAGTTAATCCCGGAGCCCCATTGATCGGATTATGAATTTCATATAATCCGTACAATTTAAAAACGGAAAAACTATTCTTTTTGCTTCTGAAATTCATGATGATGTCTATGGCATTATTGTCCGTCAAGAAGTGCTTAAAAGTTATTCCATTGGCCACTCCGAAGCGCCCGCCGACCGCATTTTGGTAGTCTGTGCCGAGTGCTTGTGCTTTTGATTCCTGTTGATAAAATGCGATAAATCCAATTGTCAATAAAATGAGAAAAAATCTTTTCATGTTATAGCCGTATAAGTGTGAAATTGTGGACAAAGAAGATGCCAAATTTAGACTTTTCCCTAAAACTTTTACTACAGCAATGAAGTTTTTATGTAAATAATAGCTTATCTTCTATGAAAACTTTAAATTTAAAGTATTGAATATTTCTGTTCATAGACAAAATAAGAAGTTATGGCGGAGTTAAATCGTGTTTTTGACATATGGGACCATTATAAAGAGCAATTTCCAGATCAGGTGGTTGTTGCGGGAAAGGTTGACGGGAGGTGGAAAACCTATAATGTCGCATCGTTTATGAAGAATGTCGACGGTTTTAGCCGAGCCTTCGTCAATCATGGGATAAAGAAAAATGATAAAATCGCCATTATGTCCAATAATAGGCCAGAATGGAATTTTTGCGACTTTGGAATGATGCAACTAGGTGCAGCCGCTGTTCCATTATATCCTACATTGTCATCACAAGACCTTCTTCATATTTTGACGGATGCTGAAATTAAAATGGTTTTTGTATCCGATAAAGAACTCTATGAGAAAGTCAGCAAAGCCCTTCAGCAACGTGATTTAACACTTCCTATATATTCGTTCGATAAGGTAGAAGGTGCTGTTCACTGGCTCGATTTTTTGGCAGAAGAAGGAGCAACTACAGTCGTTGATATTGCGTCATATAAGGAACAGGTAAAAAACGATGACCTGCTGACATTAATATATACTTCAGGCACTACAGGTAAGCCAAAGGGCGTTTGTTTATCGCACAGAAACTTATTGAGTAATGTGCTTGACTCTCAATATCTTTTTCCAGACGCGTATAAAACAGCCTTGAGTTTTCTGCCCCTTTCGCACATTTTTGAACGCATGGTCGTTTATTTGTATTTTTCTTTGGGTATCCCCGTGTATTATGCAGAGAACATGGATACAATTATAGCCGATGTAAACGATATCAAACCCAGTGGATTTACTACGGTTCCCAGGGTGTTGGAGAAGGTCTATGATAAGATTGTTGCGCAAGGATCTTCGTTAAAAGGTATTAAAAGGTACATTTTCTTTTGGGCACTCAATTTAGGTCACCGTTTTCGCGAGCCCGGTGAAAATGGCATGTTCTATCTCCTACAATTAAGAATCGCGAGGAAGCTTGTTTTTAAAAAATGGCAAGAAGCTCTGGGTGGCAATATCGTAACCTTAATTTCGGGAGGTGCCGCCTTACAGGAGCGTTTGGCACGTGTATTCTGGGCAGCTGGTATACCAGTTTTAGAAGGTTATGGTCTCACTGAAACCTCACCCGTTATCGCCGTGAATGGCTTGAATAGGGGTGAACTGAAATTTGGTACAGTGGGTAAACCTTTGAGAAGTGTGGAGATAAAGATCGCCAAAGATGGAGAGGTTTTATGTAAGGGTTCGAATGTTACCGTCGGTTATTACAATAGCAAGCAAGCCACGAAGGAGACTATCGATGAACACGGGTATTTACATACAGGAGATATTGGTGAACTTACTCCCGATGGTTTTTTACGCATTACCGATAGGAAGAAAGAGATGTTCAAAACCGCCGGTGGGAAATATATTGCCCCCCAAGTATTAGAAAATAAATTCATGGAATCTACCCTGATTGCCCAGCTAATGGTCGTTGGAGAGAACCGAAGATTCCCCGCTGCCTTAATTGTTCCGGCATTTGAAGAGCTGAAAGCATGGTGTAGACAGAGAGGTATTCAATGGGTTTCTGCGGAGAAGATGATTCAGAAAAAAGAAGTAATAAATAAATATCAGCGCGAAGTTGACCGTTTGAATGCTGGTTTTGGCCATTGGGAGCAAATCAAAAGATTTATCCTGCTACCCGCCGAGTGGACGATTGAGGCGGGGGAGCTTACCCCAAAATTAAGTATGAAAAGAAAGGTTATTCTGGAGGCAAATGAAGAGAAACTAGATCAACTATACCAAGAAGAGAAATAATTTTCATTTCCAAGGTTATACGTAATAGTGTATGAATGACATTGAAATCTTTAAGAAAAACACCTACAAATGGAAATAGGAATGCGGCGATTCAATTGGGCTTCATGCGTTAAGTTCTTATATTGCGATAAGCATCGTTATGGATGTAAAGGAAACAGGCTTATGACTGGGCCGTAAACATTGCATGATTTATTATGACGAAGATTTTGATCGCCATATTATCGCTCGTGCCGATAGCTTCATTTGCGCAGTCTTCAAGGTTTACCTGGGCGGATGAAATGTGTGAATACAGAAGTATATATGATTCAGCTTTATTCTCCAGTGAGGAGATTGCGGGAGCTTATTCCTTGGTCAAGTGGGAGTTTGCTCTTCAAAATACCCCATCTGTATATCAGCCCGAGGACATTACGAGACTCTGTATGGATTCGCTGGAACGTGAGTATCGCATCAAGAAAGAAAAATTAAGCGCACTAGAAATACCCGATATTGAAGTGTGGGAGAAGCTCAAGCAGAGTAAGCTAGATGAATTGGAGCAACTTTATAAATTATCAAAGATCGCTTACAAAGCCTATGCCGGTGAAGACCAGCATGTTCTTTTGGAATTGGAGAATAAAGATACGTGTTCCACACCATACGCCAATGCCCTGGTTTTAGGCGGCGACAGTTTATTAAACATGTGGTATAAGTTAACGGCACAGCGGGCGCCCAATAATGCTGATCCGGGACGGGTGTGGAGCGATTATTATAAACAATTGAATTCAAGCAACAGGCTGTTGTATGCCAAGGTATACGTATTGACATTTGGTTGGTGGAACTGCGCCGTGCGGCATATTGATTTTTTTGATCATGAGAAGGCGTTTACAAAGTTCCGGAAGTTATTTCTTTCTACAGAGGAGATCACTTGTGATATTCCTTAAAGCAGTTTGGAATAGGGCGCTGGTCCGCAAGCTGCTTTGTTTGATGTATGTGGGCTTCTCTTAATAAGATATCAACAATATATAATATATTAGCGGATGATTCATAAACTTCTTTTACGAATAGGCCTGCCTTTGTTGCTCCTTGGGGGCTGTCACCAAAAAAGTGAGGTTCCTGTAATTGGATTTGTTGATGCTTTTGAAGATGCCACGATTACGCAAGCCAAGCAAGGTTTTACCGATGCACTCAATACTCACGGGTATAACGAAGAGGATGGAAGCATCGAGATTGTTTATCGGAATGCACAGGGTGATATCCCGACACTTACACAGATTATAAATTATTTTATTGCCGAGAAAGTAGATTTACTCGCGGCGAACACAACCCTTTCTACTATTACGGCATTGCAACGGACCAAAGAAATACCTGTCTTTATGATGGTCTCCCCTACACCCGCACAGATGCAGTTGGTGGATACTGAAGGTGAAGGACCGGCTAATTTATTTGGGGTAGGTGAAGAGCTTGCCTATATCGATACGTCTTTTGCTTTGATTCCTAAATTTATCGTTCCGAAAGATGGAGAAAGGATAAAGGTGGGAATGATTTATAACCAATCTGAACCCCAATCGGTGGATGCAATGAAACGGGTGGAAGGCTTAGCTGGGAAGTTGAATATTATCCTTGAAGCGATGCCGTTGACAAGTTCTGCCGACGCACAATTAGTTACCCAGTCCCTTTTAAATAAAGACATTGATGTTTTTTTTGCTAATCCTGATAATACAGTCTTCGCTTCATTTGAAACAATCCTTAAAAATTGTAATCAACGCAATGTTCCCATTTTTACCAGCGAGGCAGGTTTGGTTGTGCGGGGTGCCGTAGCTGCCTTTGGGGCAGATATTTACCAATGGGGATATCAAGCTGGGGAACAAGCTGCGTTCTATTTGAAAAATGGTAGTCTTGAGGGCTTGCATTGGGAAATAGTGAAAGTAAGAAAGCGCGTATATAACCCCATGATGGTAAAAAGATATGGACTTTCTGTTCCAGATGGTTTTGAAGCGATAAAATAATGGATTTCTACCTAACAGCACTTTTACAGGGTTTGTGTTTTTCAGGATTAGCTTTGGGAATATTTATATCAATGAGAATATTTAATATTCCTGATATTACCACGGATGGAAGTTATACCTTGGGTGGGGCAGTAAGTGGTTTGCTGTTATCAAGTCATATGCCTGTTGAAGTCGTATTTCCTGCAGTCATTATTGCCGGCGCACTTGCGGGGATCTGCACCGGTCTTATTCACACGAAATTGAAGATCAACCCCCTTCTTTCGGGTATCCTGGTGATGACGGGGCTATATTCAATTAACCTAGCCCTTATGGGGCGCTCAAATATTCCCTTATTAAATTTTTCGACTTTGTTTGATAGCCTGGCACTGATGGCTAACCTTAACCAAAACACATTGATTATTCTTTTGATAATCGTTGTATTGCTTATACTTTTGATAGGTTATATTTTGAAGACTGATTTTGGGATTGCTATGAGGGCAACAGGTAATAGCGAAACGATGGTGAGGGCATTGGGCGTAAATACTGACAATATGAAAATTACCGGTTTGGCGATAGCAAATGCGTTAACTGCCTTTAGTGGCTTTTTAATCACCCAGTTTCAGGGCTTTGCGGATATCAATATGGGTATCGGCATAGTCATAGTTGGTCTGGGTTCGGTTATTATTGCGGAGACCTTTATCAATTGGTTGGGGAATGCCATGCCAATTTGGGTTACGTTGGTGCTGGTATGTTCCGGGGCAATTGTTTTTCAGTTGGTACTTGCCTTTACCTTGAGCATCGGTATTGATGCCACACTCTTGAAATTGCTTACGGCTTTGTTTGTATTGTTCATAGTAAGTCTCCCGAGGTTAAAGATCAGAAAGGCTGCAGTATGATTAACCTATCGAATATTTCTAAAACCTTTCATAAAGGTCAGTCCAATGAAATTGTCGCTTTGCGTAATATCAATCTGCAAATTGAGAACGGTGAGTTTGTGATGTTAATCGGGGAGAACGGTTCGGGGAAATCTACCCTTTTAAATACGATTGCGGGAAGTTGTAGTCCTACGTCAGGAATAATTAGCATCGATGGCGTTACCGTGACGAAGGTGCCCGAATATAAGCGCAGCAAATGGATCGCGAGGGTATTTCAAAATCCTTTGCATGGAACGGCGCCTGATTTAAACATTCTAGAGAATTTTAGGCTTGCCGCCATCCGCAACTCCACGAAACATTTAAAAATAGGGTTGGGGAAGATTTTTATTCGACAGGTACAAGAGAAAATAGCCACCTTGGGTATGGGTCTTGAGAATAGGCTTTACCAATCGATGGGGAGTCTGTCTGGAGGACAGCGCCAAGCATTAAGTTTACTGATGTGTGTAATGACTGATTTAAAGGTCCTCTTGCTTGACGAACCCACGGCTGCTTTGGATCCACGTTCTGCCGAAACTGTAATGAAGACCGCAGACAAACTAATCAAGGAATATCATATCACTGCTGTCATGGTTACGCATAATATTAAAGATGCCTATCATTACGGAAATAGACTTATCCAAATGGCAGAAGGAGAGATTATCCGGGATGTTAGAGGAGTGGAAAAGCAACAACTCAATCCTGCGGATGTATACGGCTGGTTTATCGGCGATGTATCATCACAGCCCTATATGCCACAGGATGGAGCTTGAGATGATTAACCCCGTTATTGCGTAGTTAGCTTTCTTTTCTTTTTGCTCAAAAAGACCAATAAAAGAGATCCAAGAATTCCAGAGAGGAGTGATCCTATTAATATGGAGAATTTAGCTTCGGTCATTAAATCATGTTCTCCTGTAAAAGAAAGAATAGAAATAAATATGGACATGGTAAAACCGATTCCTGCTAACATCCCTACACCCAGCATTTGAGTCCATCCGGCTTTATCGGGCATTTTGCTAAGGCCTATTTTAATGGAAAGCCAAGAGAGGATACAGATGCCGACCGGCTTCCCGATAAATAAACCCAATACAATACCGAGTCCTAGGGGAGTAAATAGGCCTTCGAGCATACCATCTTCAAATGTTATGTTGGTATTTGCCAATGCAAATATGGGCATAATGACGAAATTTACCGGTTTAAAGAGAATGTGTTCCAATTTTTCCAAAGGAGATTCCTTGGCATCGGGGGTAGTAGGCAGGGTAAATGCGACCATTACACCTGCAATAGTGGCGTGGATTCCAGAATGGTGGATAAAATACCAAATGAAAATACCAGGTATGATGTAAAAAAAGATGTTTTTTACCCCGATGCGATTAAAAATAATGAGCAGGGCGAGCACACCGCCGGCATACAGTAAATTGGTTAAATGGATTGTTGTTCCATAAAAGATAGCAATGACGAGAATAGCCATTAAATCATCGACAATGGCTAATGCGGCGAGAAATATTTTGAGAGAGACGGGGACGTTTTTCCCAAGGAGAGATACAATAGCAATCGCGAATGCAATATCGGTGGCCATGGGAATCGCCCATCCCCTGTCGGTTGGTAAACCAGTATTAAAAAGATGATAAATAATGGCAGGCATCATTACACCGCCCAAAGCGGCAAGTATAGGAAGTGAAGCTTGTTTAAAAGAAGCAAGTTCTCCTTCAACGAGTTCCCGTTTGATTTCAAGCCCTACCATCAAAAAGAAAACAGCCATTAAACCATCATTGATCCAGATCAATATGGAATAGTCCAATTGTAGATTTTTTGTACTGAAGCCTATATGTCGATCTAATAAAGAATTAAACCCTGGACCGAGGGGAGAATTAGCAATAACCAGGGAAATAACCACGCAGATCAACAAAATGATGCCGCCGGCACTTTCAGATTGAAAAAAATTCTTAAAAGGTTTTAGGTTAATTGTTTGTGCCATAAATATTGTGTATATATTAATTCTTTTTAATGGTAAATACCGAGCTGCCCTATTCGAAATAATTCAGGGTTTCATATCCTCCCTTTTTCAAGTATTCTTCCTTTCGCATTAGTTTTAAGTCATTCTCCATCATATCTTTTACCAACATAGAAAGCGTATATTGAGGTGTCCATCCTAATTTCTGGAATGCTTTGGAGGCATCGCCGACTAGCGTTTGTACTTCAGTAGGGCGGAAATAACGCGAATCAATCCTCACCACAGTCTGCCCCATTTTTACGATATCAGGATCTAGGCCAAGCTCGTTCATTCTTTCTTCATCGCGATCAATGACCACGCCCTTTTCCTCTTCCTCTTTTCCAGCAAATTCAACGATAATCCCTACCTCTTCAAAACTCATTCGTACAAACTCCCTGACGGTGGTGGTTTTGCCCGTTGCGATGACGTAATCTTCGGCTTTCTCTTGTTGAAGCATCAGCCACATTGCTTCTACATAATCTTTTGCATGTCCCCAGTCGCGTTCGGCGGAGAGGTTTCCCAAATAAAGACAATCTTGTAATCCTAAGGTAATCTTGCTGGCAGCCCTCGTTATTTTACGTGTAACAAAGGTTTCACCTCGAATAGGGCTTTCATGATTGAATAAAATTCCATTGCAGGCATACATGTTATAGGCTTCCCGATAATTTACGGTAATCCAGTAAGCGTATAATTTGGCTACGGCATAAGGGGATCGCGGATAAAAAGGCGTTTTCTCATTTTGCGGTACCGCCTGTACCAAGCCGTATAATTCTGACGTAGAAGCTTGATAAATCCGGCATTTTTCGACCAGTCCTAAAAGCCTAACGGCTTCCAAAATACGTAAAGTGCCCAGGCCATCAGCATTAGCTGTATATTCTGGTGTATCGAAACTAACTTTTACGTGACTCTGGGCGGCCAAGTTATAGATTTCATCCGGTTGTACTTCTTGTATTAAACGGCTAAGGTTTGATGCATCGGTAAGGTCGCCATAATGTAAAGTGAACCGGTGATTGCTTTCGTGTGGATCTTGATAAAGATGATCAACCCGATCAGTATTCAACAGCGAACTTCTACGTTTAATACCATGAACGATATAATCCTTTTTTAATAGAAATTCGGCGAGATATGCGCCATCTTGTCCTGTAATCCCGGTGATTAAAGCCGTTTTCATCTTGATAGATTAGAATTGGGTGAATGCAAAGGTATAAAACTCTTTCTTTTAGCACAGTCTTTATAGCGTTTCACTTTTCATTCATTGTGTGGGTATGAAGGTAAAATTAAAAATTAAAATGAATAGGAAGATATTTTCGCTTTATTTGCGGATAAAGCATGGGAAAATTAAAAATATTTTATTCTTAATGAAACCTTTTGCAAGGAATGGTCGTCTTATTTAGTATACAAAGCTAGTTGTTTTAATAGAAGGGTAACGATGAAACACATTTTATTTACCATTTTATGGGCAAGCCTTGGTCTTTCGGGACATGCGCAAGAAAAGGAACAAACCATTGAACACACGGTCACTGAACCGGCTGATCAAGATACAATTGAAGTGAACACAGATCATGGAAGGCAGAAAATCAAAATAATATTCGAAAAAGGAAGGGAGGCGGTTGACGATCATTTGGATGAAAACCCTGTTTATAAGAACAGCAATGATGGGGACAGGACGAATATCGGGCTGTTTGGAGGTATCACGTTTTCACGCTTGGATCTGGGGATGGCTAAAATGTTGGATCATGGAAAAATGAAACTTTCCTCAGAGAATAACTTTCTGGATTACCGTAATTGGAAGTCGGTAAACATTGGCTTCGATGTAGCCCAAATAGGCTATCGACTCAGCGATGAGTTCCGGATTCTCCTTGCCGCAGGTTTTGACTGGACACATTTCCGTTTAGTAAATGACATCATCATCAAGGAGGATACTAGTCCGCTACAATATCAGGAATCTGATATTGACTATAGTAAAAACCGTTTTGGATCCACCTATTTAAGAATTCCTCTTACTTTTGATCTCCGTTCAAAAGAAGATACTTATCCCAACAGGTTACATTTCTCTGTTGGTCCTATATTCGGGATACTACTAAGGGGAAATCAGAAATTTAAAAGCATTGAAGAGGGAAAACATAAAACGATAGACAATTTTAACTATGCAACCTTCCGGTATGGTGCTTTCCTGCGGGCGGGCTATGATGGCTTTGGTTTATATGCGAAGTATTATTTTAATGATATGTTTCAAGATAGCCCCAATCAACGTGATTTAAAAAACCTGAGCTTTGGGGTAATGCTCTTTTTTTAAGCATGTTCTTTTTTAGTAGCTTTGCGCTTATTCAATGGCAGTAAGGTTTATCATATGTCAGCTCTTTCAAAAGATTCTTCCCGAGAATACCCACCTGCTGTTGAGACTGGCGTGACCGACAATTATATGTTGGAAACGTTTAATTTATCGAGAAAATTCTCTGACGGTCTTCGTTCGAAGGGGCTATCAAACATAGAACTTAAAGTAAGGAAGGGTAAAGTAACCGCCATCGTAGGGGAAAGTGGGAGTGGGAAGAGTACCTTATTGCGATTGCTTTATGGATTGCTTCAACCTGATGATGGTGAAGTGAGGTTTGAAGGGGTAAAGGTTCCCGGACCCCATGAGAAACTCATTCCGGGCCATGAAGCTATGCGGTTGATTTCCCAACATTTTGATGAATTGAACCCATATGCAAATGTCTGGGATAATGTGGCTTCGCGTTTATCAAATGTCGACATACAGGCTAAAGAAGAAAATACCAAAGCTATTCTATCACAGTTGAAAATCGACCATTTGGCGGGTCAACGTGTTGTTGAGTTAAGTGGTGGAGAGAAACAGCGGGTAGCAATCGCCCGGGCGGTGATTACAAGACCGCAGCTGTTATTAATGGATGAACCTTTTAATCAGCTTGATACCGCCCTTAGGGAACAACTGCAACAAGATATATTGGAAATCGTTAAGGAAACAGATCTCACGGTAATCCTGGTTTCGCATGATCCAGCAGAGATCATGGGTTTAGCAGATAATTTGCTTATTCTCCGTGATGGGCAAATATCTGCCTCGGGGAATCCCATGGATCTTTATCTCAATCCGCCAAATGTGTACACGGCTAGGCTTTTGGCGAGAAGCAATGTTTTAACTTCTCAACAAGCCGAGAGCATGGGTATAGCTAGCAAGGGTCAAAAAGTTGTTATCCATCCCGAGTGGATTCAATTAAAGGCAGACCAAGCTGGGACGTTTACTGTGGAAAAGGTAATCTGTCGAGGATTTTATTACGAGATAGGTGCCTGTTTTCAGGGGATTACCCTTCGTATTTATCAGATGGAGGATAAGCAGGTACAACAGGGTCAGAAAATGAGCCTTTCGATTGATCGATACCTTGAAGTGACCGATTGAAGGGCTATTGTACCATTTTGTTCGCGCATGCCGAACTGGCAAAAGCTTCAGGTTTTGCTTTGAAGACGAATCCCATTCCCAAGATATAGCCCATTGCCTCGTGTAATGCTTGATTTGATTTGAACATTGGGTCGGTATTGATGTCGGCATGTACTTCCAAGCCAATATCGTATCTTTCTAAAAGCGGGCATAACTCAAAAGCAATTGAGATGGAACGCTGGACTTCAGCAAGCATTCGTTCTTTTATTGTCATTTTGGTGAGGGTACGTTCCTGATGGATGAACATAAACCCGCCTTTCTTTTCACGTAAGAATACAATCACGGTTGCGAAATCAGTTGTCTTTCCTTTTACCTGTGAATCCGTTCCAATACATACCTTCAAGCGGTTTCCCATGGCAAATTCTCGTGAAATTGCTGCACTGACTTCATTTAAGATGCTTTGTTCCAACTCTTTCCCATTGAACTTTTTCCATGTCATGGTTTTATTGTTTAATGATGATTTGTATAAAGGTAATGGAACTATAAAATAAATTTTCATGAAAGCTGTTATTTTTTTGTAAACAAATTGTTCATTTTCAACATTTTGTTATTGAATCCTGTTGTTTTTTATAACTTTGATAAAACTTTTTATAGTTTCTATTGTATTTGATAATAGCAATCAAATGGGATCTTCATACCGGTATGGAAGATGGTAAGATAATCTCAGAACCCTTTAACAAATTTTAAGATGAAAACTAACATTAACTTAGGTCTAGCAGCATTTGCCTTATTGGTCACTGTTCCTTTTTTTGCTTGTAATCCTCCTGCAAACAATGCCGGTGATGGCAGCAATGTTGCCGCTGAGGATAGTTCATTATCGGTTGTCCCCGTAGCTGATTCCAAACAGTTTCCTGGCGCGGAACTATCGATTGTATCCATTACATCAGAAAAAGTTGATGCCGATTCGGCCAAGCTCACAGTGAAATATGATGTGAAGAATTACACGCTAACCGAACATACTTCTGATTCAAATGCCCATCATATGGCGAACTCTGCCCAAGGACAGCATATTCATTTTATTTTGGATAATAAACCTTATGCGGCATTATACGAACCTGAACATACAGCAATGGTTAAACTGAATTCAGAACACTATTTGATGTCTTTCTTGTCGCGTTCCTATCATGAATCGATAAAAGAACCAGGAGCATCGGTTCTTAAGCATTTCAAAGTGGATGAAAATGGAAAAGTGGTGGAACTGGATATTCCAGCTGAACCTGCTTTGTTTTATAGCCGTCCGAAAGGAGAGTATGTAGGGGATGACGCGAAAAACATTTTGCTGGATTTTTATTTAGTGAATACCAAATTGGATGATGGCAATAAAGTTGAGGCAAAAATTAATGATACTACCATTACATTAGATAAATGGGGGCCATATGAAATACAGAACGCTCCGAAAGGAGAATTGAATGTTACCTTGACGTTGGTAGATAAAGATGGAAATAAGCTGAGTGGGGAAAATACTTCCGTGACACGGAAAGTGACCTTAACAGATTGATCATTCTTTGTTTCATGCGAAGCGCCCTTTTCTGAGAAGGGGCGCTTTTTTTTTGAATTGACTACTGAAAACTTTGTACGTTTGTTGCTTAAAAAAAACGAAATGAAATTACAAGCTTCCTCTTTATTGGAAATAGCGAGAACCTTACAGTTAACAGAAACCGACTTTGTTGAACTGGAGAAAAGATATTGCCCTGTTCCTATCCGCTCAGAAGAAGATTTTTTTCAGCTTATTTTAACAATTGGAAATACAGAAGGAGAACCGGGTCGTGCGCAAGAAGTTGTTTTGGATTTGGAGGAACGGATTGCCATTGTTAAGCACAAATTAAAATTTATCGATGAGCATGCAAAACCGGGCGTCGTATGTTTAACAGGCATTCATTCTCTTGAATTGACAGATAATCCCTATTGGAAGACAATCATAAAGGTAGCAGGTGGAAAGACATATGATATAAAACAAATAGACGAAGCGGGCTTTAATCCGGATATATTACTGATTTTTGGTAATCCGATGGAGCAACTATTTGAATATTTACCCCGCTTATTATCATTAAACGAATGGAGAAATACCACTGCGGTTAAAAATAATGCTGTTTTCTTATTGAACGGAAAAAACCACTTCCAAGGTTTAGGGCTAAAGTTGGCCGATGACATTGAAAGTTTAGCTGAAATATTCTATCCACAACAATTGACCTATGGAAGGAATGGGGATACCTGGATTCATTTCGAATTGAATTAAAGTACCTTTCGCTCCATGGCTTTAATAATGGGTTCAAAGAAGTCAACCTTATGGAGGCGACTGGATTGGCCGATTCCACCGGGACTGAAAACATTGACTTCCATTAATTTATCTCCTACAATATCCAAGCCCACTAGGAACATGCCATCTTTGATGAGTTTAGGTGCTACTTCCTCGACGATTTCATAAGCTCGTTTGGTAAGCTTGGGTACCTTTACCGATCCTCCTTGATGCACATTGCTTCGAATGTCATTGCTAGCCTGTATGCGGTGTATACCGGCAGTCTTCCCATTTACAACAATAGGTTGTCCATCCAAAAGAAATAACCGAACATCGCCATTTTTGGCATCAGGGAGATACTCCTGGGCCACGACAAAACCGTCGCGTGCAATAGCTTCTACAATTTGATTCAGGTTTTTCTGGTCTTCATTTACCATGAATACATTTTTCCCTCCAGACCCTTGTAGGGGTTTTAATATAATCTTTTTCTTATGTGCTTTGTAAAACGCCTCTATATCGGCAATGTTTCTTGTGATGATCGTTTCGGGCCTTACTGTTTTTGGAAAGTATTGAAAATACATTTTATTGGAGGCATTGGCTAAGGTATCGGGATCGTTTAAAACGACTACACCATGACGTAATGCCAACTGTCCGAAAACGATACCCGCATTTTGCGCCCATGCCCGCTTTTCAAAATCGATGGAGGGATCATTGCGTAACATAACGATATCCAGTTCCTCAGAAGAAATAAGTTTTTTGGGAACCTTTTTTACAGCTTCCAATAACGTATTATTCGTTCTAAATTGTTTTTCAGGAACTTTACGCGCATGTCCTCCCATTTGTTCATCGTCAGTATAGGTAAGGTCACCTACGCCGATGTAATAGACTTCATGTCCCATCTGACTGGCTCTCAGTGCCAGTCCGGTTGTTGTGTAAGCCGCAGCTTCCTTTTGCGTTTGATTAACGATAAATCCTATTTTCATTTAGCTATTTCTAGTTTTTTCTGTTATTGCTAACGGCCCTATATGTAAATTTTATTATCCATGGATCATACTAAAAACGTTTCCACCATTGTGAATGTTTTTGAGTTTTTCTAAATATTCTTTTCCTAAATAACGTGGTTTTAAAGTTGGGTTAACCAAAATCTGCCGGTGGATTAGTTCTTGTACCACAGGCAAGTAATCCTGGCGTATTTTACCCAGTAAAAGGGCATCTAACTTTTTTCCTTTTTTAATGTATTCGATGATGTTCAACAAACCCTTCAGATAAACGGCATCTTTGGTTAATCCACCTCCACGAAATACCCTTGTAACAATGGAGAATGCAGCCTTTTCTGAAAAACCATATTTATCAACCAGCAAAAAGAACGTGTCAATAAAGGTGCTCCCGGTAATTAATTCAGATACCGCAATGACGCGCGCAGCAAGGGTTCTCATCCTGCTTAAGGTCAGTCCCCCGGTAAGGTATTCGGCAAATACAGCTAAGCCTTCTTGCAATTCCTCATAACCGGGCACACCGATATAAAATAATTTAAGAGGTTGGGCCTTCCCATTATAATAGGTTACGACGTGTGTGCCTACCTCATGTTGCAATAAAGAGAAAGCTCTTTCTTCAGAAACTTGAAAGTTTTTATTAATGTTGAGCGTCCCTCTGGAAACCAATATGCCATCTATATCATCCCGTACGCGGACGGCAGTGGATACCCGTGGGTCTTGCAGTTTTAACCATTCCAATTCCTTTTCCGCCATGTGGGCAAATTCCTGCGCGCTGATCATTTTCTTTTTTGTGGATGATTTGGGATTGGGCTCGATGGCGACAAGGATTGCTTTCGCTATATCCAATAGTTTTTCATCAATCGGACCAAAAAGCTGTAAGCTGCTGTGCATGAAATCTGGTTTCTCCCGCTCTGTCATCATGTTAAGCATCCGGTCGATCTCTTTTCTTTTATCACGGAACAAGAAAGCCATTGTCGGATCTGAAATTTCTTCGATGGGCAAATTATAAATTTCACGTTTTATGATCTCCGGATCTATCGGCATGGGCCGGTAATGGAATGCTGGCTTTTTGGAATAGTTGGATTTTATAAATTCGGCCCAGGCCTCATCGGTATTTAAAGGTGTTACTAGCAATAGAAAGTCAAAAAGATTACTTAAGTGGCCCAGTTTATTATCGATATCAAACACTTTTTTATCCAACGTAGCCGTACCAAGCATTTGGAAGTTCGACGCATTGAATGAAGTGTGCATGCGTATAAATTCAAAAAAACTTTTACGGATAGCTTTGCTGAAAGTAGCTCGAAGTTCCCTCAAAATTAAAGGATAGGGGGCCCCTGTTTTAACGTTCATATAAACCGGTGCAATTTCAAGCCCGATTAAGGTGATGCTGGATTTGTTCGCTTCTTTGATATCAATGACAGGTTTATAGTAAGGGGGTGACACCACAGCTTTCCCTTGATTCAGCTCGGCACCCATCGACTGACCGTGAATGGAGATTTTATCTAATTCTGCATGGAGCTTTTTTGCTACCTCTTGCCCGCTTTTTTGACTTACATGAACCGTAAAAGGATGGGCATCAACTCTCTCTGACAACCAAACCTCTAAAACTAAAAAGCCTTTGAATTTATCCGCCAACATATCTGCAATGGTATGCACAAGGTCACCCAGGTTACAATCCGATGTATCCTCCGCAAAAAGATACGAAGATTCTGTTTTCCCTAATTTAGAAGTAAATCCATCTTTACCATTCGGAGGGATGCGGTAAAGCACTAAAAAGGGAACGGGCTTCTCCATTCTAATGACCCCTTTGCAAGGTAAATTGATTCGGAATGGTTCCGCCTTTTTGATCTTATCCAGGATTTTATTAAGAAGCTTTTTCTCTGTTGTTGGCATTTTTATGATTTAACGTTTTTGCTATGTGCCATCTCATTAAGAAGTGAAGGTATAGCTTTTTTGAGCAAATCATTGATCTTTCGAATATGTGGGATATCACCTCGTCCGGTCCATTCGTCCATAAATGTTTTTTTAAACTCGATCGATAGTACACACCCTTTCTCGCCGTAGGTTTTTGTTACCCATTGAGAAAATCCCCCACCCTTGAATTTTATATTCTCGCGAACATCGATAGGTTTACCTCCTATCTTACCTGCAGAAAGATAACTGATGAACCGATCGATAATGGGCCGCCATTTTGGTAGATTATAAGCTGTACCTAAATTAATTTCGGGATTCTCCAAAATGGGGGAAGCTTTCTGCGGACTTTCCCTTCTGTGGTTATAAGAGTGGATATCCAAAATCAAAAAATGGCCAAAAGACTGGATGGTGTCGGTAATCAGCGCAGTCATATCTTGATAAAAACGGAAATAATAGGCCATAAGTTCTTTTTCTAGTTGATCAGGAAATATATTTTTCCAAATGTGTAAGCCCCAGGCATCTTCAGGAACTTTATAGATTGCCTTATCCGGACTTCTGTTCATGTCTACCATAAAACGAGAGGTATGAACGATCACTTGATTGGTAGGAAGGTTGGCGAAGAAAGAAGTATATGGATCTTCTTCCCGGAACCGTTCATGTTCTTTTAACAATACTTCGTCCAATACATGAGGAGGTATAAAATGGCCATCGTGAAGAGCAGCAGAAATAAGTGGGCAATTACGCCTTTTTATGGTATATGAGATCTCCATTTTTATAACATAAAACGGAGAAGGACGCTAAATGTTTGCTGAAGGGTATTGGCTTAAACTTTACTTTGGAAAATCAATACATAGACCTCACTTCTTGTTATCGTGAAGATTTGTTCAATTCATCTTGTAAATCCCGTTTGAGTTTCTGCTCACGTTCCATGGCTTTTTTGCGGTGTTGTTCAAATTGCTCACGTATTTCCTCTTCCGATGCTCTACTGTCTTTCGCTATTTGGATATTGCTTTTATAGCGCTGCATAAAATAGAAAAGTAAAATGGCAAGCAAAATAATGAGGCCCCACAGGAAAAGATGATAAGTTGCCGTGGCCATTTCCATTCCGAGAAATGAAGTAAGATCGCGTCGGGAAGCTTCTTTTTTAGCTACAGATAAGCTGTTTTCCAGGGAATCTATTTTAAGTTCTTGTTGTTGAATGCTTTGGTCCCTCTCTCTTAATTGATTCGCTGACTGAGATAATGAGTCTAGGATATTCCTTCGTAAAGTTCCCAGATTGGGCCGGATGTCTTTGAAATTCTCGTAAGGGAATGAATTCTTTACCAGCACATCCAATTGCTCTTCTATCGGCCCATTGAACTGTTTATTTTCGGTTGGTTGCGATTGTGCCGTTCCGAAAGAACACCATAAAATGATAAGTATGAAGGAAAGACGTATGTTGTTTACTGGCATTATAATCAATTTTTTCTATTAAGGAGGACAATTTAAAAAAGTTTGATTGAATATAAAATTCAAATTGATTATTTAACTAAAATAGATAGGAAGGAAATGAAAGAATCCATTTTTCAAAGTGGAGGTCAGATTATGGGGGTTCACTTTCATTTCTCCTGCCTAAAAAAGCATTTACCTGACGAAATGTGATAAGTGGTTTAAACCGCTATGGGGAAAACCTTGTTTTGGCTCCAACTCTTTCGAATAGTGTAAAAAATATTGTTTTTTCAAAAAAATATTTTAACTTCAAGTTGCCAATGACCTTATTTATGGCAACGGTTAAAGACCTTTAAAAAAGCCAATAATGACCCTCCAGATGCATAACCATTCATTTGAAATCTACCCATTTAGGTCGAAAGATGGATTTGCCTGTAACCTTTGGCGTTTAAATCCATCTCACCCTATAACAAGAGGGCCTGTTTTATTGGTGCATGGAGCCGGTGTGAGAAGTAACATTTTTAATCCCCCAGCCAATAAAAATTTACTGCACGCATTAACAGAAGCGGGGTATGACGTTTGGCTTGAAAATTGGCGCGGTAGCATTGAATGTAAAAGAAATGAATGGAACCTGGATGTTGTCGCCGAAAACGACCATCCGGCTGCAGTAGAGGAAATATGCCGCATTACGAAGGCGCTATCAATTAAGGCCATTGTACATTGCCAAGGTTCCACCAGTTTTATGATTTCGGCCGTGCGGGGTCTTATCCCCCAAGTGTCAACAATTATTTCAAATGCAGTTTCCCTTCATCCTATAGTTCCCGGTTTTTCGCGGTTTAAAGCCGATTATATATTGCCATTGTTGCATCCGCTGACAGACTATATGAATCCGCATTGGGGTGAATATGCCCCTGGTGTAAAGGCAAAGTTCTTTAAGGCGCTTGTAAAACTTACGCATTGGGAAGATGATACCGATGTGGGGAAATTTGTGAGTTTTACGTATGGGTATGGTTTTCCTGCTCTGTGGGAATTGGATAATTTGACGCTCTCAACGAAAGACTGGATTAAGGAGGAGTTCGGCAATGTACCTCTTTCCTTTTTTGACCACATAAAGAAATGCATAAAAAGTGGGCAGCTCGTTTCTGTGGATGGCATCACCCAATATGCATCTGCAACGCCAAGGACTGAAGCACGTATGGTCTTTTTTGCCGGCAAACTCAATAAGTGCTTTAAAAGTGAAAGCCAGGAAAAAACGTGGCAGTATTTTAATACATTAAAACCTTCCTTCCACAAGCTATATATTCTCGATACGTATAGCCATTTGGATATCTTTTTCGGGAAAGAGGCCGCAAATGATGTTTTTCCAATAATGATCAGGGAACTTGACCAATAATAATGATGAGTTATGAGCATACCCAAACGAATAAAAAAATATACCGGACAATATGCTTTGGTAGATAACATTCCTTATACCATGCCTGTAAGGGCCAGCAAATCGCCTGCCCTAATGGCCGGTTTTTTCTGCGACTATCAGGAAGCTTGCAGGTTAATGCCCGGAAAAGAGCTTCACCCGATGAAGTACCTAAATGGGAAAGCCATTTTCATTGTCACCGTGATCGATTACCGTGACACCAGTATTGGCAAATACATAGAGTACAGTTTGGCAATTGCTTGTACAAGGGGATTGAGACCAGCTCCCCGTATGTTGCCCGCATTATTTATGAAAGCGTATGGGACCGGACAATTTATCCTGGACCTTCCAGTGAGTTCGGAGGTCTCTGTGAAAGGCGGAAAAGGAATCTGGGGAATGCCGAAACATAAGGCCAATCTGGATTTTGTTATCGGAGATAAACAGGTCGCCGCCCAGTATGAGAAAGACGGCCAATTTGCTTTCCGTATTGAAATTGACCGACCGGGGAAATGCAATTTCCCCTTAAAGATGGGTGCAACAAATTATAGCCACTTTCGCAATATGCTCGTCGCTTCTTATATTTATTTCGATAGCAAGGCGGGTATCCGTTTGGGTAAAAGTGCTAAAGGCGCCATATATATTGGAGATCATCCGCGCACGCGGCATTTACGTGATCTTAAATTAAGTAGTAAGCCATTCTTTACCTTGTACATGCCTGAAACAAATGGTGTTCTTGATGACCATTTCGAAAGTTGGTTTATGACCTATGACCAAAAACCCGAGAAGGTTACACCCGAAGGCTTGGAAAGCATCATCGATTTGGGGTTAAGTGAAGAATGGTTGGAAGCTCCATCTTATAAGGATTACGAAAAATACAAAATTTAATATTCTTTAACGCTGTACTGCTATGAATCGTTCAACCAAACAAACATTGATAGACATCAACAATGCCTATATCTTCTTCTGTGCATCCATGTACCTGGGTATGTTTTGGTCGCTCCACTTCTTTTGGTTCCCCAACTACCCGAAAACCTTGAATATCGACAATTATTATGATGCTATCATTCCACAGACCACTTTGGCCACCAAGTTTTTCTTTATTACCATTCCTATTATGGCGCTTGCGATTTTAATTATGCTGATCACAGAATGGCGATCGAAATTACGTTGGGTACCTCTGGCTTGGATACCTGGTCTTTTAATACCTGTAATTGTACAACAGAAATACATCGAAAATGTAAATAATCAGTTCATTGCGGGGGTAACAGATCCGCTTAAGTTGAGAGAATTACTGGACGAATGGATGTTTTTAAATGACATCAGATGGATCATTCTTACGCTGATGTGGTTAATTACAATGTATTTTTTCATTGCCAAGGCAAGGATTGCCAGGGCTTCATAGAGATCTTATGCGAAAGTGCGTGAAAATTCTGGTATTGATTATTGGCGTGGTAACATTTGTCTCCGGCGTGGTGCAAATCTTTGTTCCTGCTACAGTCCTTGGGTTCATCGGAGCAGAGATTAGCAGTTACACAAAACACTTCTTCGCTATTATAGGGATGTTCATGGCCCTGTTCGGTGGTATGATCGTGCATGTGATTTATCGTGTTGAGGAGAATAAAGCTGCTATTTTTTGGTCGGGATTACAAAAAATTGGCGCAGCGCTTGCGGTGGGTATCGGGGTGCTGAATGGCATTTTTGCCGCCGTAGCGCTTTCTGTAGCTCTTTTCGATGCCTTATCAAGCCTGGTATTATTCTATTATTTATATTTATTAAGGAAGTCATGAGAAGGTTGGGTTGGTTTTTCCTCTATACCTATATCGGACTTGTCATCCTGGCGGGGTTTTGGGGTGCTTTCATTTCCCCCGCGTTTGACTTCCGTTTTCTTTTTTCCCTGGACCCTGCTTTGTTGGGCACATTTGAAAGGGTAAACCTCATCAGCCAATACCGCTTTCTAAGGGCCATTGAACTAGGATTTGGAGTTTTTGCCCTGCTTTTTCAATATGAAATATTCCACGACAAAAAATTCAATCAACTTTTTTTGTTTATTATGTTTTCAGGAATTTTGGCACGGATAGTTTCTTTTTTTGCGGAAGGGATACCCTCTTCTTTATTCTTGTTCTTCTTGATTTATGAAGGAGTAGGGTGGATGGTTATTTATAGATTTAGTCGCTCAACGCTAAACTGTTATGGAAAAGTCCAACATTGAAGCGTCTACGCTAAAGCGGTCTTTGGTTCTTGCCGGCGGAGGAATAAGGCTGGCCTACCATGCAGGCGTTTTAATCGCATTGGAAGAAGCTGGAATCGGTTTTTCGCATGTTGACGGAACCTCAGGCGGAATATTCGGTGCTGCCATGCTCGCTTCAGGAGTGACACCCTCAGCAGCCGCAGAACATTGGCAAAAACTGAATTTAAAAGGATTTATTTCCTTAATGCCTTTTAAAGATTATTTCAAGCCCCTTCGTATGTCTGCGGCAGGGAGTACCAAAGGAATCAGGAAAAAAATATTTCCAGGTTTGGGGATCGACGTTCAGAAAATAAGGTCGAGTACACTTTTCACAACCTTTAATCTCTGTAATTTTTCAAAGAAAACCATAGAAGCGATTCCTAATAAGGAAATCACAGAAGACCATTTGATCGCAGGGATGTCATTGCCGGTTATTATGCCTGCGATTAAGATTGACGGTGACTGGTATACGGATGCTATTTGGATAAAAGATGCAAATCTATTGGAGGCCGTAAAATATGGAGCGGGAGAAATATGGCTTATCTGGTGTATTGGCAATCACCCCGATTACCTCAATGGCGCGTTTCAACAGTATGTGCACATGATTGAAATGAGTGCGAATGGGGGACTATTCAATGAATTGGAATGGATCAGGAAAACAAATGAAGAACGTCAGCGGCGTGGTTTGGAGCCGATAAGCCTGCACATCGTAAAACCAGAATACCCCCTGCCATTAGATCCTGATTTTCTCGTCGGTAGGATAGATGCTTGTACATTAATTAGCATGGGTTATGCGGACACAGTAGCCTATCTTTCACATAAAGAAGCATTTTCTTTCGAGGGAGACCTTTCGCTTTCCACAAAAATGAAAAGTGCAGTGGCCTATCTACATTTTAGGAAACGTTATCACGGAACGATCGAGATTTCAGGAACGCTTTGCAGTATGGACATTTATTTGCCTTCTTATCTGCGTGAAATTGAAGGTAAGCCTGTTATTCAGCAATTTGCGGCGGTTTCCATCAACGGTGGACGGTCTATATATACCTATAATCACCGGGTTGAGCGGGTGACAGGTGGAAGATTTGAAAGTAGCTTTGAATTCAACCATGATAAGTTAAACTATCACCTGACTATTTTTGATCAGCTCGGGTCAGGGATAGATTTACTGATGGGCCTCGCTTTTAAGAAATGCAAGGTTATTATCGAGAGTAAGGAGGGACGAGCTGAGGCAATCTTTACCCAATCGATTTCAGCACGACTGCGAAATGCGTTCTATACCCATGTTGCCACACAAGCTGGCTGGTGGAAAAAACAAAAACTAAAAAGGAAAATGTTGTCCCGGTTGATTCAATCGTGATAAAATAGCAATTGCATAGGCATGAAATATAAAAGAGCGAAAATGGTTAACTGGTTTGAGCCTGCTGTTTTACTGCAGGCGGGGCTGAAATCAGTAATCTCGAAACTGTTTGGGAATTATGCTGATCGGCGGGAGACGCAGGTATCTTTAGACGATCCCATGGCAATACGTGAGTGGGAAAAACAAATGGCGCACTATACCCAACGCGATGGGATCTGGGTAGATTTTATAAGCGATACAGGTGACGGGTTTAACTCGACCTATTCGGTAGCCCTTTTAGCTGCCCAAAAGTCGCTGGAAGTGATTGACGAAGATAAGAAGATAACCCTTCCCCGATCTAAAATTCTGGTTTTGGGCGGAGATCAGATATACCCCACTCCCACAAGTGACCTGTATGAACACAAATTCAAAATTCCTTTTGAAACAGCACTTCCGGCAGATACCACAGACCTAGATTACCCCCACCTTTATGCCATTCCCGGAAATCATGACTGGTATGACGGCTTAGGTAATTTCATGAAGATATTTTGTCAGCAACGGTGGATCGGCAATTGGAAAACCTACCAAAGCCGCAGCTACTTTGCCTTGCCTTTGCCCGATAACTATTGGCTGTGGGCTACCGATATACAGTTAAATGAAGATATTGACAAACCGCAGCTGAATTATTTCCGGGATATTGCTATCCAGAAAATGAAAGCGGGCGATAAAGTAATTCTTTGTACAGCAGAACCGGCATGGGTGTATGAGCAGATGTATAAAAAAAACGATTCATATGAGCGCTTGCAGTTCTTTATTAAAAGTTATATTACCGAAGATCAGGCCGAGTGTATCGGTCATACTTTTCAGTTGGCAGCAGTACTTACTGGAGATTTACACCATTATGCACATTATTGCAATGAAGATGTCTCGGGTGGTAAAAATCATTATATAGGGGCTGGTGGGGGTGGTTCATTTCTTCATCTCACCCATAATCTTCCGGAGAATTTGGATAAGATAGAAGAGGAAAACATGCAACTGAAAGCTTCTTTTCCGAATAAGAAAGAGTCATGGGCTTTACTTATCAAAAATTTGTTTTTCCCTTTCTATAACTGGTTTTTCTCCTTTCTGATCGGGGTGATTGGCCTGTTGTTCTTTTGGCTTCTGGAAAGCTATATGCCGCCAGTTGACGGGAAAAGCTATATCCAGAATATCGGCGGAATGCTTTTTCCTGACTTTATATTATATACTGCTGAGCGATTGTTATTTACTCCTTCCTTAGCGATTCTATCGGTCGTAATGGTTTTCGGCTTCTACAAATTTACCGATACCAAAACGGGACTTAAGGGGATAAGCTGGTTTGGCTTTTTGCATGGCCTGTTACAAGTTACTTCTATATTTCTGCTGATATGGATGTTGGGTGTATTGCATCATATTCACCTTTATCCTCAAGTAAATTGGTGGTTATGGTTGTTGTTGCCAGTGGAATTGCTTGTGGTAACCGGATTTTGGGGTGGCTTTTTGATGGGCATTTACTTGCTTATTGCCGACCTGGTTTTTAAAATACATATCGATGAATCGTCATCGGCATTGACCAATGAAGATTATAAGTGTTTTTTGAGAATGCATATCTCAGAAGGCGTGTTGACCATATACCCCATTGGCATACGGGAAGTTACCAAAGAATGGCAACAGGAAGAATTAAACGGGGAGCTTCGTGTGGAGGGGGAACTTCCCAAATACCACCTTATCGAGAAGCCCATTGTTATTAAATTTAGTTGATATGAGACAATTGTCAAAACCATTTACAGCATTAAAACCCGAATACGATGTCATAGTAATCGGTAGCGGGTACGGCGGGAGTATTGCGAGCAGTAGGTTTTCACGCGCGGGCTTAAAAGTCTGTTTGTTGGAACGGGGCAAGGAATTTCAACCTGGCGATTATCCGGATACTTTCGCAGAGGCAGAGAAGGAGATGCAAATCAATGCCGATAAAAGAGATGCACGCAAGAATGGGCTGTACGATTTTCATTTCAGTGAAGATATATCCGTGTTCAAAGGGTGTGGTTTAGGTGGAACTTCCCTGGTAAACGCCAACGTATCCATACGGCCTGAAGATCGGGTTTTTGATGATGAGGCCTGGCCCGCGGCAATTCGTAACGATATGGAAAGTCTTGAAAGAGGATTTGAGCAGGCTGAGCAGATGCTGAGGCCGATGCCCTATCCTGAAAATCAGGATGGATATCCTGTATTGGCCAAGGTGGAGGCGATGCGAAAATCGGCCGAAAAAATCGGACAACCTTTTAAGCTTGCAAATATCAATGTTAATTTCAAAGACGGTATTAACCATGTAGGTGTAGCTCAAAAGAAATGCATTAATTGCGGCGATTGTGTTACCGGTTGTAATCATTCTGCAAAGAATACGCTCATCATGAATTATTTGCCCGATGCTGTGAATCACGGTGCGGAAATCTTTTGTAATATTGATGTCGAACATATTGCACGAAAGGGCGGAAAGTGGGTTGTGTATTTTGATGTGTTTGGGGCGGATAGGAGTAAGTTTAAAGCACCGTTAATGATCACGAGGGCATCGATCGTTATTGTCGCAGGTGGTGCGTTGGGCAGTACTGAAATCTTATTGCGTTCTAAATTAAAAGGCTTGGAACTTTCAGACACCTTGGGAGAGCGTTTCACCGGAAATGGGGACGTGCTGGGCTTTGCTTACAATTGCAATGAAGAGATCTCCGGTATAGGCTTAGGTAAGCTTTGCAATGAAGAACAGTATAAACCCATTGGTCCGGTCGGCCCCTGTATAACCGGGGTAATTGATATGCGTAATCAGCCGCAATTAGAAGAAGGAATGACTTTTGAGGAGGGCAGTATTCCTGGTCCGCTGGCAAACATCATTAATACCAGCATGTTATCCATGGCGGGCTCATTGGGGGTAGATACCGATGGCGGTTTTACAGATTGGCTATCTGAATGCCGGCAGGAAGCAGATAGCCTGATCAATGGTCCGTATTGCGGTGCCACCAACCGCATGCAAACTTTTTTAGTGATGTCGCACGATGACGGAAAAGGCAAAATGGGTTTGGTGGATAACCGCTTGGATATCAAGTGGCCCAAAGTTGGCACACAGCCAATCTTTCGTAAGGTAAACGATATGCTTTACCGGGCTACCGAGGCGTTGGGCGGAACCTATATCAAGAACTTTACATGGAATAAATTACTCAAATATAAATTAGTAACCGTCCATCCTCTGGGGGGATGTTGTATGGGCGAGGATGCTTCTATGGCGGTAACTGATGATGTGGGCAATGTGTTTGCAGGCAATATCGGCGATGTTACCCATCCGGGTCTGTACGTGATGGATGGCGCGATTATTCCCCGACCTTTGGGAACCAACCCGCTGTTAACCATTTCAGCACTTGCAGAGCGTGCATGTGGTATTATTCTGCAACGGATGGGGAAAAACACGACCTATCATTTCCCCGAAACAATACGCCCGGCAACCGTGTTATCCCCCGGGGTACAGTTTACAGAAACCATGCGTGGATTCTTCAGCAGAAACGAGAAAAGCGATTTTAATAAAGGCTATGAACTCGGACAGAAGGAGTGCTCCCCTTTGATGTTTACGTTGACAATACAGGCAGAGAATATAGAGAAATTTGTTACTGAACCTGAACATCGCGGCTCTATGGCCGGTACCGTAATCGCCCCGGCTTTATCAGAACAGCCGCTTACAATAAGTGAGGGTATTTTCAGCCTGTTCGTGGATGATGAAGAATACCCCGATTCTAAAAGAATGAATTATCAGATGTCTTTGAACGCTTTCGATGGTAAACGATATTTCTTTTATGGTTATAAACGGGTGAAGGATGATAGGGGCTTCGACCTCTGGAAAGATACGTCACAGCTTTTTATAACCATTTATGAAGGGGAAGATAGCAATTCCGAAGTTTTAGGAAGGGGTTACCTCCGTATCCTTCCAATAGATTTTGCCACGCAGATGACGACAATAAAAGCCCTTCATACAACAAGTACCTTTGAATCGTTGAAGGCGATTAAAGCGTTTTCGGTGTTTTTCAGTAAAAACATCATTGACACTTATTTTAGCAAGTTATTTTAACATGAAATTGTCATGAAAAGGCTTACACAACGAAGTTGGATTTATATTTCCCTCGCCGGTTTCTTTTTGTTCGCCCTGTTTTTTTATTTGGTTATCACCACGGAGAAGAAAACAACCCTCGATACACCTGTATATTTTTTTCTGGTTGTTTTCATCGACATTGTTGCTACAGGTTTTTTAGCGGGAGCAATGAAATCAGTCGCTACCTATCAATCATCGACACCTAAGGGGAACCTTTATTTGGCAGGACCTGTGGTAGTGTTTTGTATTATTCTATATATAGGTTATCAGTATCGTCCCTCGGAGCACAAATCCTTGTTATCCCTTTCGGTGCAATTGAGTGGCCCAAAGGGTAATCAGGAGCCGATAAGTAAGGGAACGGTTAGTGTGATTATCGATCTATTTCAACAATCCAGGGATGTAAATAATCTCGGTCTCGCTTTCTTTACCGGCATTAATCCGGAGTTTAAAGGTAAACCCATTGAGCTGCTGGTAAATGTTCCTGGTTATTACCTTCCTGAGGAGAACCGTTATGCATTGGGCGATTCTTCCGATCATACCAACCTGTTCGTCAAATTACAGAAAAATAAAGCAGCCACTTCTTTTCAGGGACGTCTGTTTTCACTTCCCGAAAAGTTGGGCATTTCTGGGGCTGTCATTCATTTCTCGGGAACGAATGTGGTGGTTAAGACCGATAGTACAGGAAGCTTTTCTACGGAATTGCCTATAGCATCCGGTTCCGAGGTGCGTGTTATCGCCATAAAAGATAACAAGGAAATCTATAACAGTCTAAGAACTATTTTCCAAAATGATTATTTGACTTTAACGGAAAATAAATGAAAAAACGCTTAGGGTCGATTGTGCTATGCTGTTTGTTGACAACAACGGTAATGGCACAAGGTATCCCCTATAAATTTCGCATTAGATATGGCGATTATACTCCTTTGGCAAATACGGGGTTTATCATTAGCGGTTATCGTTTAACCACTGACCCCCAAGGAATCATCGATCTCAAATTTACGGAGGAAATTAACTATGTCAATATTGAATCGATCAGCAACAAAGAGTATGAAATTAGATACCCCCTAGAAGGGAAAGCCTTTTTACCAAAAGACCCGAATACCTTCATTGATATTTATGTTGCAAGACCTGGTCCTGATCCATTGATGCAAATCAGGGCCGATATCAAGCGTTCGCAAACAGCTTTTCAAAATGTGCTCATTGAAAAACTTGAGGAGGAAAGTAGAAAGGGTTATGATGGCATTATTGAATTGCTGAATGAAAAACATATAGATGAAGCACGGCTGATGGAAGGCAAGTTGGAGTTTTTACCCTTGATTTCTTCCGCTTTGAATAATTATCTAAATGAGGCCCGTAATTTTAACGATGCTTTTCTTGCTCTCAGTAAGTCGTTGAATAATAATGGGTCTTATGAACAATTGAACAATACAATATATAAATACAACGATATTTTCAATCTTCTCAATGCAAACAGAGATATCTATCAACAAGCGATTGCGACCTACTGGAACAGCAAGGAGCTGTCCCTGAAATTTTCAAACCTCATTGATTTTGCCATTGAGGATCTTCATCGTCCTTTTATATTAGAAATCAACTATACCCTTATTAATCGCCTGTATGAGTTTAGTCAAGAAAAAAATAAAAGAAAACGAAAGGAGGATGGGAAAGTCCTTCAAAGGGATATGGAAGTGCTTTCGTCGTCAATGTCGAGGAGGTTACTTAGTTTGGGAGAGCGGATCACCAATATGAATGCGGAATTAAAAAATAATTAGATCATTAATAAAAAATTATGGGATGAAAAGATTAATAGTAGTTGCAGTTTTGCTATTGGTAATGGCCTGTGGCGATGATGAACCCGTGGATGAGTTGTTTATTCCGAATATTTCCAACCAGTGGGAGAGCAATAGAAACAGTCTCTTCTTCTTCGCTGCGGAAAAAAATGGAGTGAATGAAAGTGATTTTACGGGAAGCGAACAAAAGGATGGAGATAGCTTTGAGTTTGTCGGCCATTTTAAGAATTATGATATTGAGTTTACGTTTAGTAACGGACCAGAGGAAGGTATTAAATACCAAGGGAAGATGGTCAAAGGGTCAGACCCTTTAAAAATTAAAGCGAGGGGAGCAAACGGACAACAATTGGAACTGGTCCAGAATCTATAAAAAGTATTGAGGCGGGAGCACTGTTTTTTCTGTGCCCCAGTAGGACACTTCGGGGATAAAGCGGGGATAAAGCGGGGATAAAGCGGTAAGAGGATACGAGTATTTTTCGGCGAGGCGACAGCTTATACCTGGTGATAGTCTAGAGAGTGGATGTTGAAAACCATCCGATGCGATGTTGCCGTATCGGATGGCTCCTTCAGCTGATTTCTGAGAGCTGACTCCTGAAAGCCTCGTACCGCTATAATTTCTCCAACAAGGTTTTCCACCCTACCATTCCTTCGATCATATTTCTTAATGTAGAAATTGCTATCCGCTCTTGCTCCATGTTATCCCGATGGCGAATTGTGACGGTGTCGTCAGTTAGTGTCTGGTGATCCACAGTAATACAAATCGGGGTTCCTATGGCATCCTGTCGGCGGTAGCGTTTCCCAATGGAATCTTTTTCATCATACTGCACACTAAAATCAAACTTCAGGTCCCGTATAATGGTCCGGGCTTTCTCGGGTAAACCATCTTTTTTGGTTAAAGGTAAAATTGCCGCCTTAATGGGGGCAAGGGCAGGATGAAAGTGTAATACAGATCTGCTATCTCTTTTATCTTCAGTACTCAGGTCCTGTTCCTCAAAGGAATTGCATAGAACGGTTAAAAACATCCGATCCAATCCTATGGAAGTTTCTACAACATATGGAATATAGTTTTGATTGATTTCAGGGTCAAAAAACTGCATTTTCTTTCCTGAGAATGTTTGGTGTTGTTTGAGGTCAAAATCTGTCCGCGAATGAATTCCCTCAACTTCTTTAAAGCCAAAAGGGAACTCATATTCGATATCGACGGCTGCATTGGCATAATGGGCTAATTTGACATGGTCATGAAAGCGGTATTTAATAGGGTCTGACCCTACGGCCAAATGCCATTTTAAGCGATTTTCTTTCCATTGTTTGAACCATTCCATCTCTGTTCCGGGACGGACGAAAAACTGCATTTCCATTTGTTCAAATTCACGCATCCGCATGATGAATTGGCGGGCAATGACTTCATTCCGAAATGCTTTTCCTATTTGCGCAATCCCAAAAGGGATTTTCATCCTTCCACTTTTCTGGACATTTAAAAAGTTGACGAATATACCTTGTGCTGTCTCCGGACGAAGATAGATATCGTCGGCATCTTCCGCTGAGGCCCCCATTTTTGTCGCGAACATCAGGTTGAACTGCCGTACATCTGTCCAGTTCCTCGTTCCCGAAATAGGACAGGCAATTCCATGTTCTTCGATAATAGATTTCAATTGAGGTAAATTATCTTCCTGAAGGGCAGCATCCAGTGCCTTTTGCAATTCTTGAGCTTTTTGTGTTTTGCCGTCTTTTTCATAACGTGCAATTTTATCTTCAATGAGTTGATCTGCACGGTACCGTTTTTTTGAATCTTTATTATCGATCATAGGATCATTGAAGCCATCAACGTGTCCCGATGCTTTCCAAATTTTAGGATGCATGAATATCGCGGAATCAATTCCGACAATATTTTCGTGAAGTTGCACCATGGCTTTCCACCAATATGTTTTGATATTGTTTTTTAGTTCTGCCCCCAATTGTCCATAATCATAGACAGCGCTTAAACCATCGTAGATTTCGCTGGAAGGAAATACAAAACCATATTCCTTGGCGTGGGATACTACATTTTTGAAGAGATCGTCAGTTGTGTTCATAGTGTGGCAAATATAATTTGATTTATGGTGATTCATAACCTTTTGAGCAAGGAGTTTTAATAAATTGCAAAAAAGTGATTACTTTGGGTCATAATCTATGAAGCCAGCAGCACCCAATTTGAGAAATATGCAGCAACCCAAGAACCAAGATCAGAATCCACACTCAGCTGAAGTTACCGTAAGGGTGGAAAACCTGACCAGGGTCTATGGTTCACAGCGGGTTGTTGACGATATTTCTTTCGATGTCAAGAAAAGTCGCGTTTTGGGGTTCCTTGGTCCGAATGGGGCGGGAAAATCAACGACCATGAAAATTCTCGCCGGTTGTTTGTCTTCAACGCAGGGGCGGGCGTGGATTGGTGGGTTGCCGATAAGCAGATCAGCGAAGGAAGTGAAACGTGTAGTAGGGTACTTGCCTGAGAATAATCCATTGTATTCAGATTTGTATGTGAAGGAGAGCTTGGGGTATCTTGCTGGAATTTACCAGCTAGGGCATGCAAAGAAGCGAATTGCGGAAGTCATTGAAATAACAGGCCTGGCAAATGAACAGCATAAAAAAATACGCGAACTTTCTAAAGGTTATCGTCAGCGTTTAGGCTTGGCCCAAGCCATTATACATGATCCCGAAATTTTGATTCTGGATGAACCTACCTCAGGATTAGATCCTATACAATTGGTAGAAATAAGAAAACTGATCATACAGCTGGGCCGGGAAAAAACCTTAATCTTCTCCACACACATTATGCAAGAAGTAGAACAGCTTTGCCAAGATATCATCATTATTAATAAAGGCAAGATCGTTGCCGATTTCAATGCCGATTTTCCTCCATCCCGTTTTCAAGGTAAAAAGCTTGAAGACGTCTTTATGGATGTCAGTCATTCCTGAAATTTTCTTTACCATTATTTTACTATGGCACGATTTGTGTACTATATCATGTGCACTAAATATGAATAACTATGAAACGTTTACTTCTACTTTCTTGCTCGTTTTTGTTTGCAGGATTTACCGCGTTTGCACAAATTGATACAACGCCTCAAATGCGTTCTGAAGTGGGTAGTACACCCATACAACAAGGAAACTGGATGGTGGGTGGTAGCTTAGGCTCCATAGGATATAGTTTTGAAGGCAAATCCTTCAACGTAAATATCAATCCCCGTGCAGGATATTTCGTTTCCGATGGCGTAGCCATTGGGGCAAGTTTAAATGGAGGGTTGACAACCGTAGATGAGGGAGATAACATTTGGACTTATGGGGTTGCTCCATTTGTTCGTTACTATTTTCCCGAAGGTTCTAGCTCTACCGGTCGTTTCTTTGGTCAAGGAGAAGTTGGGATCGCAGGAAGCTCGGTTGGAAAAGATGCCGATCTCGCCTTTGGATTAGGGCTTGGTTATGCACATTTTATTACCCAAAGTGTAGCCTTGGAAGTCGTTGCTGGTTATAATTATAGCAAGGCAACTACCGCTGATGCCACCGCTCAATCTGGTTTAGGTTTAAGTTTAGGCTTCCAGATTTATCTTCCGGGACAACGTTAATTTTTATCCTTCTACCTATGAAGGAGAGCATCGATTATTTTAATCGGTGCTTTTTTTATTTCAACACAAATTGTTTTACCTTCGGAGGAAAAACCGAAAAGATTGTTCACACTGTATAAAAAGGAAGTTGCCGATTATTTCAGTTCATTCATAGGGTATGCATGTATCGGCTTGTTTTTATTGTTTACAGGATTATTATTATGGGTCTTCCCTGATACAAGCATTCTCGGGTATGGCTATGCTGATTTGCGTAATTTTTTTTCGATAGTACCTTATGTATTAATGTTTCTTGTGCCTGCGGTGACCATGCGCACCATTGCTGGCGAAAAGAACGATGGTACTTTTGATTTACTGATGACATGGCCGCTCTCGGCATGGCAAATTATTATGGCAAAGTTCGCTGGTTGCTTGAGCATTATCATTTTAGCGATATTGCCTACCTTACTCTATTATTTCTCAGTGTACCAACTTGGAAACCCTATAGGGAATATTGATTCAGGGGCGGTATGCGGGTCGTTTATTGGGCTCATATTATTAAGCTGTGGCTTTATTTCACTGGGTTTATTAACCTCAATTCTTAGTAGGAATGTGATTGTGGCATTTTTATTAGCGGCATTTCTTTGTTACTTTACATTTATTGGCTTGCTTTCTTTAAGTCAAATGATGGTTTCTGGCTTTTTGTCGAATTTCTTTGCCTCATTGGCTTTGGCAACCCATTACGATGCCATTAGCCGCGGAGTGGCGGATACCCGGGATCTTATTTATTTTCTAAGTTTTAATGTCATTATTTTGCTTTTGTGCAAAAATTCTTTGGGGAGTGGCGAATGAAAAATCTGTTAACGAAGAAATGGACAGGTTTTGTGGTCGCTCTTTTGTTAATCACAATAGTCAATAGCATTTCAAGTATCTTTTATACCCGTTTTGATTTTACAGCGGAAAAGCGATTTACCTTATCAGGTGTTTCAAAGAAGGTCTTAGGGCAGATTCCGCAAGAAGTGAAGATAGATGTTTATCTTGATGGTGATCTTCCTGCCGGTTTTAGGCATCTGAGGTCAGAGATAAGAGATATGCTTTCGGATTTAAAGGCGTTTTCAGGCGGACGTTTACAGTTCGCTTTTACAAACCCACTTGAGGGTTCAGAAGATGTAAAACAGAAAAACATTGAAGTACTCACATCAAAAGGTGTAAAACCAACGAGCTTAACGGTAAAAAAGAACTCGGGCGTTTCCCAACAGCTGATATTCCCAACCGCAATTGTTTCTTATGGAGATAAGGAAATGGTGGTTAATTTGCTCGAAAACCGGGTGGGTATAGCACCTGAAGAAGCACTCAATAATTCGATACAGAATCTAGAATACAATTTTATAAATGCGCTTTCTAAAGTGACCTCACAAGGGAAGCCCTTGATCGGTTTTACGGAAGGTCATCAGGAGCTCAGCGACCTGGAACTTGCCGATGGGATGAAGGGTCTTGAGGAGGGCTACATTCCGGGAAGGGTAGACTTGAAAAAGATTTCCTTAGACGATTTACAACAGTTAAAAGTATTGGTTATTGCCAAACCTTTGTCTCCTTTCTCAGAAAGTGAGAAGTATAAGATCAATACCTTTATCAGGAGGGGCGGAAATGTGATATGGGCAATTGATCAGTCGGATGCAGATTTGGATAGTCTTAACCAAACCGGAGAACATGCAGTGCTGGCACGGCAATTAAACCTGGATGATATGTTGTTCAAGTATGGTATCCGATTGAACTATGCCCTTATCGAGGATCTAAATTGTGCACAGATCCCGATAAGCATCGGCAACGGACAGCTTAAACTCTTGCCATGGGCATTTTATCCGCTCATTGTTCCCTTGTCGCCACATCCTGTTGTGAAAAACCTGGAGGCCATAAGAAGCGAATTTGCCGGGTCTATTGATACGGTTGCGGCTAAGGGGATAAAAAAAGAAGTTATTCTGTCGTCATCACCTTTTGCCAAGGTAATCGAGTTACCCGCAATGATTTCCTTGCAAATGATTGATCAGCTCACGGATATCAATTCATTTAAACATACAGCAGTTCCTATTGCCGTTTTATTGGAAGGAGTGTTTCCCGATGTTTTTAATAACAGGCCTTTACCTCCTGAAACGGAGAAATCTCCTTTGTATGATGCCGTTTCGGCCAAGATGTTGGTGGTCGCGGATGGTGATATATTTAAGAATCAGATCAGTCCCGGAGACAGGTCTCCGTTTCCTTTAGGGTATGACCAATATACCCAGCACCAATATGGGAATAAATCTTTTCTGATGAATGCGGTCGATTATTTAGCGGGAGATGCTGACCTCATCGAGTTGAGGCAAAAGGAAGTCAGGCTGCGTCTTCTGGACAAAGTTAAGATTGAGAATGAAAGTATATTTTGGCAATTTTTAAATGTACTGATTCCTTTAATTGTGTTGGTAGGGGCCGGGGTGATTCATTACTTCTACCGGAAACGGAAGTATGGAATGCCATGAATTTAGGGGTTAATCCTTCAATCTCGGGCAATTTTAACACAATTTAACATTATCCGGGATTTGTGATATTGCTAAAAAATAATTGTTTTTCTAATTTGCCACCCAAATAAAAGAATAATCTTTATGGAAGAAGCATTAAAGAGTGAAGACACGCTAAGGCCTGCTGTCGATATCAAGGCCCTCAATGAAAAAATACATCAAGAGAGTTCATTTGTGGACCTGTTGAACCTGGAAATGGATAAGGTTATTATCGGTCAAAAGTACATGGTAGAACGCCTCATGATAGGCTTGTTATCGAATGGCCATATTTTATTGGAAGGAGTACCGGGACTAGCAAAAACCTTAGCGATTAATACACTGGCTAGTGCTATTCACGCTGATTTTAGCCGCATCCAATTTACCCCTGATCTATTGCCCGCTGATTTGGTGGGGACGATGATTTATAATCAGAAAAAAGAGGAATTTATTGTCAGAAAGGGGCCTGTCTTTTCTAACTTCATATTGGCCGACGAGATCAACCGTGCGCCGGCGAAGGTGCAAAGTGCTTTATTGGAAGCGATGCAGGAGCGGCAAGTCACTATTGGTGACCATACTTTTGAATTGCCGAATCCCTTTTTGGTATTGGCAACGCAAAATCCTATAGAACAAGAAGGAACCTATCCTTTACCGGAAGCGCAGGTAGATCGTTTTATGTTGAAAATAGTAATTGGTTATCCGGGTAAAGAAGAAGAAAGGCGGATTATTAGAGCAAATATTGCTCCTCAGGGAATGCCAAAGCCCAAAGCTGTCCTTCAACCAGAAGATATTCTTCGCGCACGAAAATTAGTGCGGGAGGTATATATGGATGAAAAAATTGAACAGTATATCATTGATATTGTTTTTGCGACGCGTTATCCAGATCAATATAAGCTGAATGAGTATACCAACCTGATCGGTTTCGGTGCATCTCCAAGAGCAAGTATCAACCTGGCTCTTGCTTCGAAAGCCTATGCATTTATCAAAAGAAGAGGTTATGTTATCCCAGAAGATGTGAGAGCCGTTTGCCCTGATGTATTAAGGCATCGTATTGGACTTACTTATGAGGCTGAAGCCGAAAATATTACTTCTGAAGATATTGTCACGGCCATCTTAAATGCAGTAGAAGTGCCTTAATATACGATCATGATCAAGAATACCACGGACTTATTAAAGAAAGTACGGAAGATTGAGATTAAAACCCGGGGATTGAGCAGTCAAATTTTTTCCGGAGAATATCAGTCTGCTTTTAAAGGACGGGGGATGGCTTTTAGCGAGGTGCGCGAATATCAGATGGGGGATGAGATTAGAACCATTGATTGGAATGTAACAGCCCGTTTTAATCATCCTTATGTGAAAGTGTTTGATGAAGAAAGGGAGTTGACGGTGATGTTATTGGTCGACGTCAGTGGCTCTAAACATTTTGGAACCCTTCATCAACAGAAGCAGGAGCTTGCCACGGAACTATGTGCCGTATTGGCTTTCTCTGCTATACAGAACAATGATAAGGTAGGCGTTATTTTTTTTAGCGACCAGATCGAGAAATTTATTCCCCCAAAAAAAGGTAAAAGTCATATCTTGATGATTATTAGGGAGCTGATTGATTTTAAACCCCGAAATAAAGGTACCAATATAGCGGAGGCCTTACGGTATTTTACGCGCGTCATCAAAAATAGATGTACGGCATTTATTATCTCTGATTTTATTGATTCCTCCTTCGGAGATGCCTTGAAGATAGCCAACCGGAAGCATGATGTCATTGCCTTAAAAGTATATGATGTCCATGAGAATGAATTTTCGAATTTGGGTTTAATTCCTTTGAAGGATGAAGAAAGTGGTGAGATTCAATGGGTAAATACAAGGAGCAAGAAGTTGAGAAATGCATTCAAGGCTGATGCACTCCGGAGAAATGACGAATTAAAAAAGTTATTTCGAAAATCAGGGGTCGATTACGCAACGATTGGTACGCATGAACCCTATGTTAAGCCACTGATGACATTATTTAAAATGCGGGAGAGCAGACGGTGAAGACTATGAAACAGTGTTTTAAATTCGTCGTAGTAGTTATAATCGGCTTCTTGTGCTCGACCACAAAAGGCACAGCACAGCAAGTCAAGGCAGAAGCCAAACTGGATTCTACTTCCATACGCTTGGGCGATCAAACCATGCTGCACATCCGTGTTCGTTTTCCTTCAAGCGATAGCCTGTCCTTTCCCGAGATACCCGACATGCTTAGTGAAGACATTCAGCTGGTTCATAAAAGTAAAATTGATACGGTATTTGATAAAGACGACTTTAGTATCAAAACACTTAGTCAGGACCTTACGATTACCTCTTTTGAAGCGGGGGCGCATGTTATTCCTGCTTTTAATTTTCATACGAAAACCGATAGCGTTCAAACTGATTCTATTTACCTGGATGTGCTATCCGTTCAGGTAGATACCAGCAAGTCGATTTATGATATTAAGCAACCCCTTGGGGTCTCTTATTCATGGATAGATTGGCTTCGGGATCATTGGACTTGGGCTGTACTTACGCTGGTGCTTATTCTTTTGATCATAGGGTTCTTTTATTTTAGAAAGAAAATACCTCAGAAACAAGCGAAACCTGAAGCCCCTAAACCAGACATCCCTGCGCATCAAATTGCCTTGGAAAGGTTAAGGGAGTTGAAAGAGAAAAAGTTGTGGCAGCAAGAACAAGTGAAACAATACCATATTGAACTTAGCGATATTGTTCGTGAATATTTAGAAAAAAGGTATCACGTTCAAGCACTGGAACAAACATCGGGGGAGATTTTTGCTAGTTTGAAGTACATGGACATCCCGCAGAAAAACAGGAATGAATTGAGGCAATTATTGATTTTGGCGGATCTCGTGAAGTTTGCGAAAGAGAAACCCCTGGCAGCCGAGAATGAGCAAAGTATGGAGAATGCAGTCAACTTTGTAATGGATACCCAGGAAATTATTCACTCATCAATCGATAAGGAAGGAGCAGTGGACGATGGAAGTCTTTAAAGGATTAACATTTGCCAACCCCGGATTTTTTTGGCTATTGCTGATTATTCCGTTGATGGTAGCTTGGTACATTTGGAGAAAAAACAAGCTTCAGGGGACACTCAGTATGTCATCATTTGGCGGCTTTGCGACTTCTTCGAATAGTCTCTTTCCTTTCTTTCGCCATTATGGCATTGTAATCAGGTCGTTGGCATTGGTGGCAATAATCACTGCTCTTGCCCGGCCGCAGTCGGCTTTGAGCTGGCAGGATTCGACTACAGAAGGTATTGATATCATCATTGCCACTGACATTTCGGGTAGTATGCTTGCCGAAGATTTTAAACCTAACCGCTTGGAAGCGGGCAAAAATATCGCCATTGACTTTATTAAAGCACGTCCGGACGACCGTATTGGATTGGTGATCTTCAGTGGGGAGAGTTTTACGCAATGCCCATTAACGATTGATCATGATGTATTGATTAATTTATTTAAAGATGTGACCAATGGAATGATCGAAGATGGTACTGCTATTGGGATGGGATTGGCTACGGCGGTAAACCGCTTAAAGGACAGCGAATCTAAAAGCAAGGTGGTTATTTTATTGACCGATGGCTTTAATACTACCGGCTCCATACCCCCGGTTACTGCCGCCGAGATTGCAAAGCAATTTGATATAAGGGTTTATACCGTTGGCATAGGAACAAATGGATATGCGCCATATCCTTATCAATCGCCTTTCGGGGGAATAGAATACCAGCGGGTACCGGTTAAGATTGATGAACCTACCTTAACGAAAATTGCAGCCACTACAGGTGGGAAATATTTTCGGGCGACGAATAACGAAAAACTGAAAGATATCTATCAGCAAATCGATAACATGGAAAAGGCGAAGATTGCAGTAACGCAGTATAACCAGAAAACAGAACATTTTCTTCCATTTGCTGTGATCGCTTTGGTTCTTCTGTTAGTGGAATTTTTATTGAAGAATACATTGTTTAAAGGAGCTTTGACATAATCAGATGATCCGTTTCGCACATATTGAATTTTTATGGGGATTGGCAATCATTCCAATACTGATTGTATTGTTTTATACCGTTCGCCGCTGGAAGAAGAATGCCATTGCGGCCTTTGGGGATAAACATGTCGTAAAACGGATGATGCCTAAGGTGTCGTTTTATAAACAAGGTTTGAAATTTGTTTTTTTCCTATTGGCATATGCCGCACTCATCGTGGGAACCGCGAACCCTCAGATAGGCACTCAAATGGAAGAGGTGGAACGTAAAGGAGTAGATCTGATGATCTTATTGGATGTTTCAAATAGTATGCTTGCCGAGGATCTTGTTCCAAATAGGTTAGAGAACGCCAAGAGGGCCATTTCCCAGCTAATTGATCACCTGCATAATGACCGTCTTGGCATCGTTGTTTTTGCTGGTCAAGCCTATGTCCAGTTGCCAATAACGACCGATTATTCTGCCGCAAAACTATTTCTTAATACCATTAATACCAATATGATCCCTACCCAAGGTACAGCGATTGGCGCGGCCATTGAGCGGGGTATGGAGTCGTTTGATTTTAAAAATGGAATGAGCAAGGCCATGATTATCATGACCGATGGAGAGAATCATGAAGATAATGCATTGGCCGCCGCGGAAAGCGCACGTGAAAATGAGGTAACGATTCATGTTGTCGGTGTAGGTTCACAGAATGGTGCCCCCATCCCCATCTATAAAGGGGGAAAAGAGGTGGGCTTCCATGCGGATAAAGCAGGGAATACCGTTGTAAGTAAGTTGAACGAAGACATGTGTAAGGAGTTGGCTTCTGCGGGAAATGGTGTGTATATAAGGGCGACCAATACGGGAAATGGCCTGGATATCGTGATGGATCAAATTAATAAAATGCAGAAGAAGGTATACGACAGCAAAACATTTAAAGGCTTTGAAGACCGCTTTCAATTTTTTCTGGGTTTCTGTTTCATCATGCTGGTACTTGAGTTTTTCATCTCCAACAGGAAGAATGTAAAGTTGAATAGGTTGAAATTGTTTGATTAAGGGAATATGAAGAAGTTTGTTATCATCATCGGGATGCTCATTCAGGGTTCTTTACTTTTCGCCCAACAGGAAAAAAGTACGATTCGTAAAGGGAATGAATTATACGATGAACAAAAGTATGAGGCAGCCGAAGAGAGTTATCGTCAGTCTGTTGAGATAAAAGAACAATCGCTTGAAGGGAACTTTAACCTGGGAGATGCTTTATATAAACAAAAGAAATTTGATGAAGCGGCTAAACAGTTTGCGCATATCGCCTCTACATCGGAGAATAAGACAGTAGCAGCGAAGGCATACCATAATCTTGGAAATTCCCTTTTTCAGTCGAAAAAGTTGGAGGAAAGTATTGAGGCATATAAAAAATCATTAATGGCTAATCCGAAGGATGATGAAACACGGTATAACCTCGCATATGCCCAACAATTACTGAAGCAACAAGAACAGCAAAAGAAAGAAGACAAAAACCAGGATAAAAAGGACGATAAGAAAGATAAGGATAAAAAAGATCAGGACAAGAATGATCAGGATAAAGGAAATGATGATGAGAATAAAGAGAAAAATGATGAGGGGAAAGAAGACCAGAATAATGATCATCAGAATCAACAAAACAGTGATAAAAACGAGGATAAACAAGAACAGCAATCTCAACAGCCACAGCCCAATAAGCTGTCTAAGGAAGATGCAGAGCGAATGCTTGATGCTTTAAATAACAAGGAGGAACATACCCAGGAAAAACTAAAGAATAAGAAGCTAAAAGGAGTAAAAAAACAGATTGAAAAGGATTGGTAGCTCAAGTACTAATACATGCTGATGAAACGGATACATTATATATTATTGCTTTTATTTGCCTGTACCAGTGTGGTATTCGCCGAAGAGGTCAAGTTTGTCGCTTCGGTAAGTAAAACCCAAGTAGCTACGGGAGAACGGATCCAGATTACTTTTTCCCTGAATAGTAACGGAAGCGGGTTTACTCCTCCTGATTTTACCGGTTTTCAAGTATTATCGGGGCCTAATCAATCTTCCAGCATGTCTTGGGTGAATGGGGCGATGTCGGCAAATGTATCTTTTAGCTATATTTTATTGGCAGTCAAAACGGGTGAATATACGATAAAGCCGGCATCTATTGTGGTGGACGGTGACAAACGCATGTCGAACGCTTTGCAAATAAAAGTAGTAAAGGGGCAGGCGGTTCCCCAAACGAATGCGCCCTCGTCGCAAAGTCGTTCCGGTCGTCAGGAAAATATGGGCAATCCTCAAGATATCTCCAAAGACCTGTTTATAAGGGCCGTGGTTGATAAAACGGATGTGTATACCGGGGAACAATTAACGGTAAGGTACAAGCTATATACGCGGGTAAATTTGCAAGTCAATGATTTCGATAAGTTACCCGATCTGAATGGTTTCTGGAGCCAGGATGTTGATGATAAGGCGCAGGACATGAATTGGAAAACGGAAAGCTATAACGGTGCGAGTTATCACGTGACAGATATTAAACAAACTATTCTTTTTCCTCAACGATCCGGTGATTTAACGGTTGATCCCTTAGTGATGAGCGTAACGGTCAGGCAATCGCGACCGGCAAGAGACATTATTGATGACTTCTTTGGTGCTTTTGAAGATGTACCATATAAAATTAAGAGTAAACCTGTCACGGTTCATGTAAAACCACTGCCCCAAGAAGGTAGACCCGAGGGTTTCACAGGTGCCGTAGGAACCTTCGCGATAAGTGCGTCTCTTGATAAAGAGGAATTGAAATCGAATGAAGCGCTCAATTATAAACTCCGCATTTCAGGATCGGGAAATATTAAGTTATTGAAAGAACTGAATGTCGATTTTCCTGCCGATTTTGAAAAGTACGATCCGAAAGTTACCGATAATATTTCTGAACGGCTCGATGGGGTTTCAGGTACCAGGGAATATGATTATTTGTTAATTCCACGTAGTGAGGGCACTTTCACTATTCCGTCCCATACCTTCTCATATTTTAATCCTTCTGAAAAGAAATATGTTGCTTTATCTACAAAGCCCTTTCAGGTGAAAGTTAATAAAGGGGTGTCGGAAGAAAATCCTACTGCGGTTTTACCTCGTGACCAGCAGGATATCAGCATATTGGATAAAGACATTCGGTATATTAAAACTTCTTCAGACAATCTTCATCAGAAAGGAGAGTCTTTATACGAGTCGTATATATATTATCTATTACTTCTTATTGGTCCTGTCTTGTTTATACTGGCTATTGCCTTCCGCAAATGGCAGGTAAGACATAATAGTGATTTGGTAAAAGTAAAAAGTAGGAAGGCAAATAAAATCGCCTTGCGCCATTTGTCGAATGCCAAAACACAATTGTCGGCGGGCAATGCGCAAGCATTTTACGAAGATGTCTTCAAAGGAATATATGGCTATCTCAGTAATAAACTCAATATACCTGTAGCAAACTTAACGAAAGAGACTATTATCGGACAATTAAAAAGTAAATCGGTAGATGAACAACTCATTCATCAGTTGATAGAGACATTGAATATGTGCGAAATGGCAAGATATGCTCCTGTATCGGGTATATCAGAACGGGAAGTATTTGAAAAAGCAAAAAACATGATTAATGACATTGAGAATAAACTATAGGGAAGTGAGACATTGTTTATATGCAATTTTCTTATTGATGTTGCCCTTGTTCTCGTCGGGTAATGAACAGGTGCGAGCTTGGTTTAAAGCAGGGAATGAACAGTACGCCAAAGGAAAATACCAGGATGCGGTGCTTACCTATCATAAAATATTGAATGAGGGCTACTTTTCTTCCGACCTTTATTTTAATTTGGGGAACACTTATTATAAATTGGAAGACATTCCATCGGCACTACTTTATTATGAGAAGGCCTATAAGTTAGCTCCCGGCGATGAAGATATCAAGGTGAACATCCAGCTTGCTAATCTGAAAACCATTGATAAGGTCGAAAGCGTTCCATCTTTTTTCCTTGCCACTTGGTGGAAGAGTTTTATTTTATACTTTTCTGTGAATACCCTGACTGTTTTTAGTATTTTGTTTATACTTTCTGCGAGTGTTCTTCTTATCGTCTTCTTATTTGCAAAGGCCATTTTCATTAAAAAGTGCTTCTTTTATCTTGCTATTTCCCTTTTGTTTTTTGGCGTATTGAGTATTTTCGTGATGAATCGGCAGGTACATTATTTCGCTTCCCATACACAAGCGATTATTTTTACAGGTGCAGTGACGGTAAAGAGCGAACCGGAAAGCACGTCGAAGAGCCTTTTTGTGATTCATAAAGGAACGAAGGTTTCGATAGTCGATGATCAGGAAGAGTGGATGAAGATAGAATTGCCGAATGGTAAAGTGGGATGGATAAACACCAAAGACGCCCAGAAAATATAAGCGATACCATCCTTCTTACCTGCTCTAAATCAGTACAAACCCAAGGTACGATCCAATTTCCCCCTCCATAAAAGTTATTTTCTGATAAAAATCTATATCAAACGCTTGTTTAAATTAAACGTTTGTTTAACTTTGCATCCTCGAAAAAATCCCGAAATGGAATTGAACGAAAAGCAACGCCATATTTTGCTCAAAGCATTGGAAATATTTGCTGAGAAAGGTTCTGATGCGGCATCTGTGCGTGACATTGCCCAACACGCTGGTGTAAATGTTGCTATGATTTCTTATTACTTTGGTTCAAAGGAGAAATTATTAGAAACCATTTTTAAACAACGGGCGGAGAATCTTAAGATCAAAATAGAAAATATTCTTCATTTGAAATTAAATGCGTTAGAAAAGCTGGATCTGCTGATTGATACGTATTTGAATCTTATAGTGGGAAACCGCTATTTTCACCAGTTGATGATGCGTGAACAGGTAATGTTCAAAGAAGGCGTACTGTATAGTTATATACGGGATATGAAATTAACCAACCGGGCTTTAATCAGAAAAGTCGTGGACGAAGGTCAGAAAGAAACTATTTTCCGACCTAATATCGATATTACCATGCTATCTGTTACGCTTTTCGGAATTATCAATCAAGTCTTCTCACATTATCCTTTCATCTGCGAGGAATATGATCTTCCCTCAACGGGCAATGATACCCTTAACCCTAAAGTAATTGAAAAACTCCGGACACATTTAAAAGCTGTTTTTCATACTTTCTTACTTGTTCATCCCACTACATCGACTCCTACAAATGTACCCAATGAAAATAAAAAATAGGATAATCCTCGTATGCAGCACATGGCTGGTTTCCATAGCTGCATTTGCCCAGAATCCTCATACACTTACACTTGACGAAACCATCCAACTGGGTATTGCGCACAGCAAAGAACTTAAAATATCCGATGCAAAAGTTCAAGAAGCACTTGCCGCGATAAAAGAGGCAAAGAATCAAGCTTATCCTGATTTAAAAATAAGTGGTGCTTACCTCCGCTTAAACAGTGCGAACGTTGACTTAAAAGCTGATCTTGGAAATAGCAATGAAGATGCCGATAAAAAATCAGGCAGTCCGGTCGCGGTAGAGCAGGCTGTATATGGTATGGCAAATCTATCCCTTCCGATATATTCGGGCTCCCGTATCAGGAATGGCGTGAAAGCGGCGGAATATTTGGGGAAAGCAGCCGACTTAGATGCCAGCAGCCAAAAGGAAAAATTGATACAAGCTACTATTACTGCCTACTTCAATTTATATAAAGCCCAGGCAGCTGTCCGATTGGTACGCCAGAATCTAAAGCAAGCCCAACAGCGGGTAAAGGATTTTGAAAACTTGGAGGAAAATGGCTTGTTGGCCAGGAACGATTTGCTAAAAGCGGAACTTCAGGCTTCCAATGTTTCTTTGGCGCTATTGGATGCTGAGAACGATGAAAAAGTTGCCACATTTAATCTTGACTTGATGCTGGGTTTGGATGAAGAAACCCCACTCGTATTGGATACCCCAAAAATAAGGGAAGATATTCCGGTTCATTCGCTTCAGGAATGGGAGCGTATTGCCATTCATAATCGTGGTGATTACCAGGCATTATTGGAAAGGGGAGAAGCAGCACGTGTGGGTGTATCTACACTAAAGGGAGCTTATTATCCTACTTTGGCGCTTACAGGTGGATATGTTGCTCTCGAGGTGCCTGATTTTGTTACCGTAACAAATGCGGTTAATATTGGTTTGGGGATCCAATACAATTTGGCCGACCTTTATAAGAATGGTGCTAAGGTTAAACAAGCTAAAGCCCGAGAACAACAACTTTTCTGGTCGGCACAGCAATTAAATGATAATATACGGGTACAGATTCATCGAGCTTATCAGAATTATTATAAGAGTATACAGAAGGTAGAAGTTTATCAAAAAGCCAAAGAGCAGGCTCATGAAAACTATCGGATTACCAAGAATAAATATGATAATGCACTGGCAAATACGACCGATTTATTGGACGCGGATGTCAGTGAATTGCAAGCACAGATCAACCTTGAATTTGCGCGGGTCGATGAATTGATTGCGCGCGATAAATTGCTGGAAACAGCGGGGATTATTACTGAACAGTTGAGTCAAAACCAACATAATTAAATTTACTAAATAGCATCCAATGGAGAATACAGATCATTCTGAAAATAAAGAAACGGGCAAAAGCGGTGTGCCTCTCAACCCTGCAAAGAAGAAAATTAACATTCGTTTCATTATCCTGTTCGTTATACTGGTAAGTGTAGGGGCTATTTATGGAACGGTTAAATACCTTCATTCACAAAAGCATGAGGAGACAGATGATGCCCAGATTGAAGCATTGATCAGTCCGGTCATTCCACATGTTTCAGGTTACATCGAGAGGGTGTATGTTTCAGATAATCAATTTGTGAACAAGGGAGATACCTTATTGGTTCTCGATGACCGTGATTTTACTTTGCGGCTTCATGAAGCGGAAGCAGGTCTGGCATCCGCGACAAGTAATGTTGCTATTGCGCAGGCAGGTGTTCCGGTGACTAAGGCGAATGTCGTTACATCGGAAGCCAATGTGGAGACCGTCGAGGCACAGATCGAGGCTGCTAAAGTAGATGTTTGGCGTGCGAATCAGGATTTTGAACGCTATAAAAACCTGATTAAAGATCACAGCATTACACAACAACAATATGAACAGGCATTGGCAGCAAAACAGACCGCTGAACGTAAGTTGAATGTATTGGAAACGCAGAAATTAAGTGCTGCACGTCAAACTGAAGCTATCTCCTCACAAAAGGAAGTTAATTCGGGGAATATTCTTTCAGCGAAGGCTATGGTACTTAAAGGACAAGCGGCAATAGATGCAGCTAAATTACAGTTAAGTTATACGGTAATTACCGCGCAGGTGGACGGGCAAATATCTACTGTAAGCTTACAAAAAGGACAATTTGTACAAGCCGGACAATCATTATTTAGCATCGTTCCGACCGCATCAAAGTGGGTGGTGGCTAATTTTAAAGAAACGCAGTTGGAAAAGATCGCTATCGGACAAAAAGTTACCATTGAAGTGGATGCATTTCCCGGCCATGAGATTGAAGGAGTAGTCAGTTCATTTAGTCCGGCTACCGGTGCCAAACAATCGCTTCTTCCCCCAGATAATGCCAGTGGTAATTTCGTAAAGACGGTTCAGAGACTTCCGGTTAAAATTGAATTTAATCACCCCGATGATGCTTTTATTAAAAGATTACGAGCCGGAATGAATGTACTCGTTGATATTCATTTAGATTCCAGTGCAGAGAAGGGATAAAGGAAAGATGCAGGAAAACTCATTGGTTGAATATGGATCGAGGCGGGTAATTATTACCATTACAGTCATTTTATGTGCTTTATTGGAAATTGTAGACACTACGATTGTCAATGTGGCCCTAAATGATATGAAGGGTAATATGGGGGCCACATTGACGGAAATAGGATGGGTAATTACGGCTTATGCCATTGGGAACGTTATTATAGTGCCCATGACAAGTTGGCTATCACAACAGTTTGGCCGTCGGAATTACTTTATGACTTCAATCCTTATTTTCACCATTTGTTCTTTTTTATGTGGGAATGCGACTACGATGATGGAGCTTATTCTATTTCGTTTTCTTCAGGGGGTTGGTGGAGGAGCTTTATTGGTTACTTCTCAAACCATTATCACTGAGAGTTATCCCATTGAGAAAAGAGGGATGGCACAAGCCCTGTATGGTTTGGGTGTAGTTGTTGGCCCTACCTTAGGGCCTCCACTTGGAGGATACATTGTTGATCATTATGGTTGGCCCTATATTTTTTATATTAATATACCTTTAGGTATCATGGCAGCCATTCTAACCCTGCAATTTATCAGAAGCCCTAAATATGGTGAGAAAAAGTCGTTCACTGAAATTGACTTTCTGGGGATTCTCTTTTTGGCAGTGGCGGTGGGTGCCTTGCAATTTGTATTGGAACGTGGGCAGGAAGATGATTGGTTTAATAATCAAACGATCTTGTTCCTGACTATTGTTGCATTCGTAAGTGGTTACTTCTTTATATGGCGTGAATTGACCTTTAAAAATCCGATTGTTAATCTTAGGGTACTGCGAAATGGTAATTTACGCGTGGGAACCGTGCTGACGTTTATCTTAGGATTTGGATTGTACGGCTCGACGTTTATTATTCCGCTGTATCTCCAGAATAACCTGGGATGGTCAGCACAACAAGCCGGTATGATTATGGTTCCTTCCTCTTTAGCGACCGCATGTATGATGCCGGTAATTGGGTTTTTACTTCAGAAAGGAATCAAGCATCAATATATTGCAGCGACAGGCCTATTCTTATTCTTTGTTTACAGTCTATGGGGACATAGTATCTTGACTCCTTTTACCGGCGAAATGCATTTCTTTTGGATGCTTATGCTTCGTGGTTTTGCATTAAGCATGTTGTTTATTCCTATTACTACCTTGGCTTTATCAACCTTAAAGGGCAAGGAAATAGGGGAAGGGGCTTCGTTTACAGGTATGACAAGGCAATTGGGAGGTTCCTTTGGGATAGCCTTGATTACAACCTTTATGAGCTGCCAGATGATGACCCACAGAACAGATCTTATTACGAATATTACCCCTGAAAATCCTATCTTCCAGCAACAATTTCATGGCCTGATTGCCAAATTTATATCTTCTGGTATGACTCCTGATATTGCAAAGCAAGCTGCATTAAAAGCGATGGATATGTCGGTTATGGGACAGGCTTCCATCCTGACCTATATGGACGTATTCCTGTACATCGGTATCATGTTCTTGATTTGTGTACCTTTTGTTTTGATGATAAGAGGCAATAAAGGAAAGGTTGATCCTGCTCAGGCAATGCATTGATGATCCATAAAAGTAATTTAATATTTTTTGAAAGCGATAATAAAGCCTATTTTTGAAAAAAGCGCTTAATATTGATAACGAAAAAGACAAAATACGCGATCAAGGCATTGATTACATTGGCGAAAAATGTGGAAAATAAGCCCATGTTAATTGCTGAAATAGCTGAATCGGAGGGTTTGCCGAAACGTTTTTTAGAAAATATCCTGCTGGATCTAAAAAAAAACAGAATATTGGGAAGTAAGATGGGGGCTGGAGGAGGATACTACCTTGTTAAGCCGGCCTCCGAGATTATGGTTTCGGCGGTAATCAGGATATTGGAAGGTCCTATCGCATTATTACCCTGTGTAAGTCTGAATTTCTATGAACGTTGTGAGGAGTGTAAAGATGAAAAGGTATGCAGCATAAGGGAAATGATGTTTAAGGTACGGGAAGCTACGCTGGAAGTTATGGACCATACCTCTATTGCAGATCTGGCCTACCGCGAGGCAAAGCTCTCTGATTTAATCAATTAAATGTCATAACCTAATGGCCCTAAATATTCTTGAGGTTTTTCTTTTGATGTGTTCAGGATCTAAGGATAAACTTTTTGTTAAAAATGACTGAGATACAGGAAGACATGATTGGACCGCGGCTGAAAGAGATACGACTAGCCAAGGGATTGACACTTGAGGAATTTTATAGTCCTTTTACGGATCATGTCAGCAATTATTCGTCTATTGAAAATGGGAACAGAAAAATAGGGAAAAGGAAATTAAAAGAGATTGTTCAATATTATCGTATCAACCTTGAATATATACAAAAGGGTAAGGGTGAACGTTTATTGAAAGTATGGCCTTATTCCATAGGGAGAGCATTTCCGAAGGAGAAAGAACGAGAGGAAAATAGCGTTCCATTCTATAACGTCAGTATATCGGAAATTGATTTCAAGGGTGGAATTTGGAGGGAAATACCCGAATATTATGTAAACTACCGTCCCTTTAATGATTGCAATGCTTATTTGCCTATTTATGGAGATAGCATGTATCCGAAATATGCAAGTGGGGAAATTATCGCCATAAAAGAAGTAAATAATTATGATATTATACAGTGGGGTGAGGCTTACCTGGTAGTAACTTCAGGGAAAGCCAATAACATGGCAACTGTTAAGCTGGTTTTTAAACACTCCGATGAGAATAAATTAATCTTGCGCGCTTCGAATCCCAATTTTAGTGGAGATACCGTCATCGATAAAGATTCAATTATCAAGCTTTATATCGTTAAAGGAAAGATTTCCAGAAACCAATTATAGCGGCTCATCCGCTTGCTTCGATTGGGATGATTCCTCCAATTGGAAATTACGGACTTTGTAACCGTCCAATTGCCCCTCCCATCGTTTAAGGATAGGTTTTTCTAAAGCAGGCTCACGATATTCGTCGGGAGTCATGATGGGGATACCCTGTACGATGGGATAGTAACGCTGGCAATGCGGACAAGTGAACAGGCCCTCTATTATAGCACCTTCAAGATCTTTCGCAAATATTTTTAATGTGAGTGTTTGCTTATCGAATGGACAAACTAGGATGTCAATCATTGAAGCTTTCATAGTTAGTTGTTTTTTTGAAATCGTTCTTTAAACTTTTTTGCAGCATAGGCTGGATCTTCTGCATCCATGATACCTGAAATGACGGCAATGCCATTCATTCCAGTTTGCAGAAGGGGGTCTATATTATTAAGGGTAATGCCTCCGGAGAGGAATATCGGTATATCACTTAACTCTCGGGCCCGGGCAATCGTTTCCAGGGGTATAATTTCGCAAGCACCAGCAGAGGGGGAAGGAAATATGGAACAGAAGGAGATGTAATCAAGTTTATTTTTAATTGCCCATTCTACGGCTGATAAATCATTTCCGCATGTTAGCCCAATCGTGAATGGTCGGTCGATGGCAGCTTTTATCTTTTCTATATGGTACGGTATTTTATCGAAATGAACACCAGATAAATGAACCTCTTTTAATAGTTCCCATCGCTCATTAATATATACGGGAATATCTTTTTTCACGGCTACATTGGCTATTTCTTCCGCAAATCCAAGTTTATCTTGTTTGGGCGACCATTTATTCCAAATTTGTATATAATTTACCCCACCATCAATTGCTTGTTCTATCTTAGGGAGGCAAAAATCCAAACCCTTGGAAGGGTCGACTACCAAATAAATACTCATTTCATGTTTTTCTTTGTTCATCATCTACTTTAATCCTTGGTGGATGGCCGCGTGAAATGCCGACCAATAAGGGTCGACGGTCGGACAATCTAGTTGAACAACTTCTCCATTCCGGAAAACCTTTATTCCCTCTTCCTTTTTTTTAAATTCACCGGCTATGGTTACCTGAATACTCTCTGATCGTAAGGCTTGGATGATTGAGGATAGCTTTTCTTTCTTGGCGGCAATGATCATTGATCCGGCACCAACACAAAAATGAGGGTCGATATTGAATAAATCGCAGATCTGCTGTTGAACGTCGCCTATCACTAAATGGTCCTGTTCAATCCATACCCCGCAATCTGATGCTGTTGCCATTTCCTGAATGGCTCCTAATACTCCTCCTTCTGTCACATCATGCATGGCGTTTACCCACTTGTCTTCTTTGCGCGAGATACTTTTTGCTTCGGGTAGGGCGCTGGTTTGATAGAATAGTTGACAGGCTTCCTGGTAGGTATACTGTCCACATTTGTTTTTTACTGTTTCGGGAAAACTCATTGCCAAGATGGACACGGCAACCTGCGCACTTTCTTTGGTTACCAAAAGTACATCACCAGGTTTTGCTTGATCACTTGACAATAGCTGACCTTCCGGGGCGATGGTAATCATGGTTCCTCCTCCTGAAACGGTAGAATTTTGACCAGCTACTTTCCCCGTGTGACCACCGGTGATTGCTGTACCTATTTCACTGCAATACCGATGAATGTATCGCCAATATTCTTCAAAATCTGCAGAAGACAGGGTCTCTGGAAGGTTGAGCACAAACTGTGCATATTGGGGTGCATAACCGGTAGTGGCGATGTCGTTTGCCATTAAATGCACGGAAAGCCAGGCCGACTCCGCCATTCCTAATGTGGGGATGAGACTTAATGGGTCACTGGTCAAGGCCATTTCATAGCCGTTCCCAATATCGATGATAGATACATCCGTGCCATATTGTGGTCCGATAGTGACTTCTGGTCGACTGGCACCACAATAGGGGAAAATCATTGATTTGAAAAATACGGCGTCTGCTTTTCCTGCTCGTGAGAAATTAGTCATGTTGTGTATTCTTAAAAGAGACATATAATCCGAAAAAGTCGCCATAGGGTAAACCCCATTCCTGTATGGGGAACCATGGCGGTAATCCTGTAGCTTTCCACTCGATTGAATAGGCCCTACCTAGCAAGGCTTTATCAATCGTTTTTATCAATCTGTCGGGAGTATAGAAAGTTGCGGTTACATAAAAAGGATTTCTACCGAATAGCTGTTGTATACGACGGCGAATTACTTTTGGTGAGTTGCGGTTCATCATGCCAAATACAATTCCATGTTTAGCGACTCGAGCCGCCTCACGGATAACCTGCACCGGATCCCGATAATATTCGAACGTGGTTATAAACGCAAGTGCGTCAAAAGAATGATCCCTGAACGGCATATAGTGAGAATCAGCCAAAACTAAATCACCCTTAAATAGATAAGAACCCTGAGCCAACATAAAGGGGGAGATATCTCCTCCCGTCGCTTGAATGTCAATCTCCTTCCACCAACGGGTAAAACGCGTGGTGCCGCATCCAAATTCCAACAACTTCTTCACCCGTTTATCTTTTTTAAGCAGGTCGCCGATTACTTTCTTTTGCCAAAGCTCTGCTCGTTTATATCGACCTTCATACCATTGCTCATAGGTATCTGTATGCTCACGGTTGAAAAACCATTCTTTTCGACCTTGCCAATTGCTCAGCGTTTTGGTCATGATGTCAAATCTCATATATCAAATTTTAGTATAAAAAAAGCTGCATCGCCTATGTAGGGAATGCAGCTTTTATCCTATAACTAAATAGATATAGATGAAAATTATTGCATTTCCTACGCCGGTATTATCCGGATCAGGTTCACGGGTACAATCTCAGTCCTATTGTCTAACAGAACGCCCCGATGCGTTAATTATGGATCAAATATAGACAGTTTAATGCTAATCTAAAACTTTCGTATATCGATCGATGTTTGATGGGTATTTATTGGGTATTTTAAGGGTGAAACAAATAAAGAGATACTTAGTTGTACTATAAATAACCTAATCTACTACCAATGGTTTCTGTAAATCTTAAAAAACCGTATATTATTGCAGGGAAGAGTTTCTATAAAACTTTTATTGAAGACTTATTAAAGAAGGCAAATATCAAAGTTAATGGTTCCAAACCGTGGGATTTAACTGTACACCACGAATCATTTTATGAGCAGGTATTTGTTGATGGTTCTCTTGGATTAGGGGAATCATATATGGATGGTGCTTGGGAGTGCAAGCAGTTGGATGAGTGCATGTTCAGGATCATTCGTGCTGATTTGGCAAGTTCAGTTTCCCTGAACCTGCGCACCATGTTTTATTTTCTAAAAGCGAAAATCATGAATCTGCAATCCGTAGATAAGGCCGATGAGGTAGCAAAGAAACATTATGATATTGGGAACGATCTTTATGAGGCAATGCTTGATAAGCGAATGATTTATACCTGCGCTGATTGGAGCCATGCTACGACTTTGGATGCTGCTCAAGAAGATAAATTAGATCTTATTTGTAAAAAATTGAGATTAAAACCGGGTCAGAGAATACTGGATATAGGTTGCGGCTGGGGTGGGTTTGCGCGTGTTGCGGCCGAGAGGTATGGTGTAGAAGTGGTGGGTATAACCGTATCAAAGGAGCAGGCCAAACGAGCAAAAGAAATATGCGCTGCTTTTCCGGTTGAAATTAGGGTCCAGGATTATCGAAGTCTGGATGAAACATTTGATCACGTTGTATCCATTGGGATGTTTGAACACGTCGGTTATAAGAACTATGGAACCTATATGCAAGTAGTACATCGGGTATTGAAAGATAAAGGGTTGTTTCTTTTGCGCTGTATTGGCAGCAATCATTCTGTGGCTAGGGCAGATCCTTGGATCAATAAATATATTTTTCCGAATGGAATGAACCCATCGATAACACAAATAGGCAAGGCTATTGAAAAGAAATTCATCATGGAGGAATGGCGGAATATGGGCCTGTTTTATGATCGTACCATTATGGAATGGATGAAAAGGTTTAAATCGGCTTGGCCCAAATTGAGGGCGAATTATGATGATCGATTTTATAAGATGTGGATCTATTATTTAGCTTGCAGTGCCGCATCTTTTCGAGCAAAGACAAATAACCTGTGGGAAATCGTTTTTTCCAAACACGGGGATCTTAGCCCTTATCCGTTACTTATAAAAGAGAAAGCAAATCTTTTGGAAAGCATTTCCTGAGTACTGTTTATTGCACTCTCCGGCAGATTGCTCTTTCTTATGTAAAAAACGTACTTTTGCGTCTCGAAAAATAAAAGTAGACGATGCTGGAAAGCGAAATTGCTAAAAGAAGAACTTTTGGAATTATAAGCCACCCTGATGCTGGAAAGACCACCCTCACTGAAAAACTGCTCTTGTTTGGGGGTGCTATACAGAAGGCGGGGACGGTAAAACGGAATAAAGCTGAAAAAACAGCTACATCCGATTTTATGGAAATCGAAAAACAACGTGGAATTTCAGTGGCCACGTCCGTAATGGGCTTCGAATACCTCGACCATAAGATTAATATTCTTGACACGCCAGGCCACAAGGATTTCGCCGAAGATACTTATCGCACACTAACAGCCGTTGATTCAGTAATTCTCGTCGTGGATTGTGTGAAAGGTGTAGAAGAACAAACCCGTAAACTGATGCAGGTATGCAGGATGCGCCACACGCCTGTGATTGTGTTTGTCAATAAAATGGACCGGGAAGGAAAAGAACCTTTTGATCTATTGGATGAATTGGAGAAAGAATTAAACATTTCTGTTCGTCCTTTAAGCTGGCCGATTGGAATAGGAAATACCTTCAAGGGTGTCTACCATTTGCATAAAAACAAATTAAACCTATACAGTGCGAATAAAAAGAGTATTTCTGATGATTACATCCCGATAGAGAATTTATCTGATCCGCAACTGAATACCCTTTTGGGCGCTAAGGCTGCCTCCACATTAAGAGATGAAGTGGAATTGCTAGAATCGGTTTTTGAACCTTTTGATAATGCTCTTTATCGTTCGGGTTATTTGGCTCCTGTATTTTTTGGTAGTGCCATCAATAACTTCGGTGTGCAGGAGTTATTAGAAACATTCATTGAAATCGCTCCCGAGCCACAAGCCCGTGCTACTGAAACAAGAATGGTGGATCCGAAGGAAAGGAAATTTACCGGCTTTATTTTTAAAATACATGCTAACCTAGATCCAAAACATCGCGATCGTATTGCTTTTTGCAGGATATGTTCGGGTAAATTTGAGCGAAATGTTTTTTACCAACACGTACGTCTAAATAAAAAGCTGAAATTTGCTTCTCCTACAAGCTTCATGGCGGATAATAAAAGTTTGGTAGATGAAGCCTTTCCTGGGGATGTCATAGGTTTATACGATGCAGGTAACTTCAAAATAGGTGATAGTTTGACCGAAGGAGAGGACTTGCGATTTATCGGTATTCCAAGTTTTTCTCCTGAAATCTTTAAGGAACTGGAAAATACAGATCCCTTTAAAACGAAACAATTAGAAAAAGGGATTGCCCAATTGAGTGATGAAGGGGTTGCTCAATTGTTTATCCAGAATCCGGGTAATAGAAAAATCATAGGTACGGTAGGAGAATTACAATTTGAAGTCATACAGTTTCGCTTATTGCAAGAGTATGGCGCATCTTGTCGTTTTCGTTCCATGACCACCTCCAAAGCCAATTGGGTTTCATCAGAAGATCCGGAAGTACTCAAAAGGTTTTTGTACAGCAATTCCTCCAAGATTGCCTATGATAAAGAGATGCGCCCCGTCTTTTTAGCTACCAACCAATGGGATATAGATTATGCCATACAGCAATTTCCTGAAATAAGATTCCACGAAAGTTCAGAATGGGACAGGATGGCCGCAAAGGTATAAGGGCCTAATTTGTAAAAACAGCAAGATCACCTGAAAGGATAAACACCTTCCATCTTTTTTTGTTATTGATGCATGAACACTTTCTCTAAATTCTTCTTAAATTAGAGGGACACACTCAATTTATGGAATATATAGATTATTATAAAGTACTCAACGTAGATAAATCTGCGACAACGGCAGATATAAAAAAGGCTTATCGTAAGCTTGCACGTAAATACCATCCCGATCTGAATCCGAATGACCAGGATGCCCATAAAAGATTTCAACAAATAAATGAGGCGAATGAAGTGCTGGGCGATCCGGAAAAACGTAAAAAATATGATCAATATGGAAAGGACTGGCAACATGCGGATGCTTTTGAACAGGCACGTGCTGCGCAAGGTCAAGCCGCTCAAGGGCAAAGTTATCAGAGCGGGGGGAGTCCTTTTGGCAGCGGGGGATTTTCAGGCTCATCCTCAGATTTCGGGGGCGACTTTTCGGATTTTTTTGCTTCGATGTTTGGCGAGGCGGGACGTGCAAGAGGGGGGCAGTCTGTTTTTAGAGGCCAAGATTTTAAGGCCGAACTTCATTTATCCTTAAGGAATGCAGCAGAAACCCATAAACAAACCTTGAGTGTCAATGGTAAAAATATCCGGATCACCGTTCCAGCAGGTGTGGCCGACGGTCAAGAAATTAAATTGAAAGGCCATGGTGGACCAGGCGTAAATAATGGTCCGAATGGAGACCTGTATATTACTTTCGTAATTGCCCAAGATCCGCATTTTAAGAGAGTAGGAGACGATTTATATGCGCAAAAAGAAATCGATTTATTTACGGCTATTTTGGGCGGGGAGGTTCAGGTGAATACCCTTGATGGAAAAGTGAAGTTGAAAGTAAAAGCCGAAACCCAAAATGGTACAAAAGTAAAATTGAAGGGGAAAGGTTTCCCGGTATATAAAAAAGATGGTGTGTTTGGTGATTTGATTATCACCTATCAAGTCAAAATTCCAACGAATTTGACGGAAGAGCAAAAAGAGGAGTTTCGAAAGATCGCTAATATTAGATAGCATGAATCCGACATCTAAGGCTTCATCTTACCATGACGATTAAAAAATAAACAGATGAAAACACAATTGATCACGCTTACAGAATATTGTAATTCCAATAAGATAGAGTCTACATTTATACACTCCTTAATGGAAGAGGGACTTGTCGAGGTACAGGTAATCTCTGGAGAAGAATTCATTGATACAGAGCAAATGCCAACTTTAGAACAATATGCGAGGTGGCATTATGAAATGAAAATCAACCCGGGCGGAATTGATGCACTGCAGCATATGTTGAATAAGATAAGAAATCTTCAAAAAGAGATTAATTACCTTAAAAGCAGACTTCATCTATATGAATAGGTACAATTTCTTAATTTCCGCCAAAGCATAAATACTTAATTTCCATAAATTCTTCTAATCCATATTTGGATCCTTCCCGGCCTATACCCGATTGTTTTACACCCCCAAAAGGTGCGCATGCGGTAGAAACCATGCCTGAGTTAATGCCTACCATTCCGGACTCAATTTTTTCTGCTACGCGCCAACAGCGATGAATATCCTGGCTATAAAAATAAGCTGCTAATCCGAACTCGGTATGATTGGCCATGTCAATGGCCTCTTCTTCTGTTTTGAACCTGAATAGCGATGAAACCGGACCAAAGGTTTCCTCCGATGCCAATTTCGCTTCGGGGGAAACGTCGATGAGTACCGTAGGCTCATAGAATAGACCTTTCATTGGCTTTCCGCCGGTGAGCACCTTTGCGCCTTTTTCTACCGCATCATTTACATGTTCAATTACTTTCTCCAGTCCGGATTTGTTGATCAAAGGTCCAACCTGTACCTCTTTTTTCAAACCATTTCCGGTTTTAAGATCTTTTACTGCCTTAGCTAGTTTTGTTGAAAATTCTTTGAAGATGCCATCTTGTACAAAAAAACGATTTGCTGCTACACAAGTTTGCCCAGAATTTCGATATTTAGCGGCGATTGCACCTTTTACAGCGGCATCGACATTCGCATCATCAAAAACGATAAAAGGGGCATTTCCTCCCAATTCAAGGGAGATTTTTTTGATGGAAGCTGCGGCATATTCCATCAATGTCCGTCCTACCGCTGTAGAACCGGTAAAGGATACCTTCCTAATCAACTGATTGGTACTTAATTCTTCTCCCATTCCCGCACTGTCTTTTCCCGTCACCACATTCAAGACACCGGCTGGGAAACCAGCTTCTTCACCTAGTTTTGCCAATGCTAAAGCCGTTAAAGGAGTCTGGGATGCTGGGCGCAATACTACGGTACAACCCGCGGCTAAAGCAGGGGCTACTTTTCTTGTAATCATTGCCAAAGGAAAGTTCCAGGGTGTGATCGCGGCTACTACGCCTATTCCTTGCCGTATGGTAACAATCCGGTTGGAAGGATTTGGCGAAGGGATAGTGTCGCCATAAGCGCGCTTACCTTCTTCCGCATACCATAATATGAAAGAAGCACCATAACTAAGTTCGCCAATACTTTCTTGAATAGGTTTTCCACACTCTAAGGTCATGAGTTCCGTCAGGGCATCCTGGTTTTTATGGATCAGGAAATACCATTTCGTCAGTATATCACTGCGTTCATAGGCAGTCTTCTTTTGCCAATGAGGTAAGGCTGTATCTGCAGCCTTTATTGCCTGGGTAACTTCTTTTACCCCGAAATCGGCCACCTCGGCTATTACTTTTTCTGTTGCCGGATTTATCACAGAGAAGCTTTTAGAGCCGCTTTTCCATTTCCCATTGATGTACGCTTGTTCAGTAAGAAGTTTATTTTCTTCAGGTCGCATGTCTTATGTTATTGAAACGTTTTTCTAATTATGGTTGCTAATCATTTTTAATATACAGGAAGGCTAATTTATAGTAAAAAAATTGTTGTGTCAATTATACCGCTTTTGTTCAGCATATTTTTTGTTTCGGAAATCGAAGTTTGGGATTAAAGCGATAACTTTACCCCATCCACGCTTGATTATATAATGAATAGATTGTTTCTGATTTTGTTTTCTATAAGTTGTTTTTTTTGTGCAAATGGACAAAACAGTACGACATTGCCGAAAGAGCATGCAGGCAAACAACCACCCTTAACTTATAAACAACTGCGGGACTCTATTTTACAGGCGGAAAGAATGGAGCATGGAAGGGTCGAAGACTCTATTAAACATGTGCAAGACTCATTGCAGCGTATCTTTATCAATGCTCCTGATCCAAAACGCCCCAATCGATTTATAGATAGTCTTAAAGCACTCAGTATTGTTAAAGATGGTGATATAGTGGCTTGGGCAAATCAATTTGAACCCCTGAATATTGATCGGGGTATAGGAATCGTAAAACCTCATCGTGAAATTTGGATAATCGGCGTTATTGGAACCTTGCTATTCTTTTTCGCCATCTTAAAGTTCAGCTTTTCGTCAGAGCTTAGATCAATTGTCCATGCTTTCTATAGTGACAGGGCCTTGTTGCAGATCAATAAAGAGGATAATTTATATAATTCATGGCCCTTTATATTGCTTTATATTCTTTTCGGTTTCTCATTGGGCATGTTCATATATCTCTGTAATGGCTATTTTGACAAAAGTTTTATCCAAAATGGGCCATCATCTTACTTGTTCTTTTCCTTTGCCATCATCCTATTGTTTACACTAAAAATTATTGTTCTCCGATTTTTGGGCTTTTTGTTTGATATGCAACGGTTGGTGCGGGATTACGTATCTATCCTATACCTAAGTTATTTTAATACAGCTATCCTTTTTCTCCCCTTGAATTTGATTATCGCGTTTACGCCAGAAACCCATAATAGTCTTATTTTCTATATATCTATTTTACTGTTGGTTATTATTTTTTCCTTTCAGTTTTTAAGAGCATCGCTTGCGGCATTAAAAACGTATAGATTTCCAAAGTTTTATTTATTTCTGTACTTTTGTGCCCTCGAAATCGGTCCGATTTTGATTTTATTTACACTATTCGGATTTTAACAGAGAAAAAGTATGCAAGAACCGATTGAAGATGAAGACAGAGTCAAAAAGGTAAAAAGTATTCTGGTAACCCTGCCGAAACCGACAAGCGAAAAATCTCCTTATTTTACTTTGGCTAAGAAATACAATTTGACTCTTGATTTTAGGGCCTTTATTCATGTCGAAGGGGTGGCAGCCCGTGAATTCAGGAAAGAGAAAATAAATTTGAAAGATTTCACGGCAATCATCATTACCAGCAGGAATGCAGCAGATCATTTTTTCCGGATATGTGAAGAAATGCGATATGAAGTGCCGGCAGATTTAAAGTATTTCTGCTTATCAGAAACAATAGCACTTTATTTACAGAAATATATTCAATATCGTAAGCGGAAAATCTTCTTCGGCAAACAGACCGCTCAGGATTTGGAGGAGGTTCTTAAAAAACACGCCAAGGAACGTTTTCTTTTCCCTTGTTCTGATGTCGCGGGAGAGGAAACTCAAAGATGGCTTCAGGAAAATGGCTATGACTTTACGCCCGCAGTCCTATTCAAGACGGTTGTAAGTGATTTATCCGATTTGAAAGAAGTATTTTATGATGTTATCGTCTTCTTCAGTCCTTCGAGTATACAATCTCTTTTTGAGAATTTTCCTGATTTTAAGCAGAACAACACCCGTTTAGCGGCTTTTGGTCCAAGTACCCATCAGGCATTACTTGATCGGGGACTTATTTTGGATATCCCAGCCCCCACCCCTGATGCGCCAAGTATGACTATGGCCGTTGAGAATTACATAAAAGAAGCTAATAAATAATCAAAGTATTTAATACAACTTGATGTTTTATTAAAAAGATTGTTTTGTATCTTTACTCAATTTTGAACTCGCATATGGGTTATGTGTAAATTGATATTATGGGCTACTGCGATAAATAACAAGTATGATTAAATCTTTCAACTTCTTCCTTTTATCATTTTTATTACTTTTCGGTAGCGCTTGTTCTAATATGTCGAGTGGTGAGTTGGTGGGGACGGGCAGCAAAAAGATAAAGCCGCAACATGTGCCATATGGGATGGTTTATATTCCAGGGGGTACATTTATTCTAGGCCAGTCTGATGAAGACATCACATTTTCCCAAATTGCGCAGAACAGGCAGGTTACTATTTCCCCATTTTACATGGATGAAACAGAAATATCAAATAATGAATATCGTCAATTTGTAAACTGGGTTCGTGATTCTATCGCCATTACAAATTACCTCCAGGATGAAAGCTTTTTTATAGAAAATGCCGATGGTAGCAACGATGGTCGTTTTATAGATTGGGACAAAGTAAGTAAAAGTAAAGGCGGAGGCATTTGGGGGTCAAAAGATGAATCAATAAATGACCGTATACAGGGAATGTACTATCAAGGCGAAGATCGTATTTTTGGTAGGAATGAATTAGATGTACGTTTACTGAAATATCATTATGAAATTTTTGATATCCGTGCTGCTGCTGCTAATAAAGATAAAAATCTTCCACGTTCAACGTTCATCAATCGTGATACAGTAGCTATTTATCCCGATACGTTGGTATGGTTAGCAGATTTTTCATATGCCCAGAATGAACCGATGGTGGAGGGGTATTTTTCCCATCCTGCTTTTGACAATTACCCTGTTGTAGGGATAACCTGGCGGCAAGCCAATGCATTTAACGTATGGCGTACCCGCTTATACGAACACGCAGTAGCACGATCCAAGTCGGGTAAATCGCCGCGCTTACCGTACCAGCTGCCTTCAGAGGCACAATGGGAATATGCGGCGCGCGGTGGACGGAATGGTACCCCTTATCCTTGGGGAGGACCATATATACGCAGTGCCAAAGGCTGTTTGATGGCTAATTTTAAGCCTGGGAGGGGGAATTATGCGGATGATGGGGGTGCTTATACAATGGAGGTGAATTCTTTCTTCCCCAATGATTTTGGATTGTATAATATGGCAGGGAATGTAGCCGAGTGGACATCCTCTTCCTTTAATGAATCTGCAAATACGTTTGTACATGATATGAATCCAACATACAGTTACGATGCAAAACCTTCAGATCCAGATGCCTTGAAACGAAAAGTGATCCGTGGGGGTTCCTGGAAGGATATTGGCTATTTCCTTCAAAACTCTGCTCGTACTTATGAATACCAAGATAATGCAACATCCTATATCGGCTTCCGGTCCGTTACTGCTTTTCCCGGTAGTGACATGGGAAGAAGATAATGACCTATAAAAAACTGTTATGGCAAAAAAGAAAAAACTGAAAATTGGTATTAACTCTCTTATCTCATGGGGAGCGAGTGTAGTAATCATAGGGTTAATGTTTAAGATTTTATACCTGCCCGGGGGTGAATGGATGATTGGTGTGGGCTTGGCGACAGAAGCGGTGCTTTTTTTCATATTGGGATTTCAGGCAGATAATGAAGAGCCCGACTGGACGCGTGTTTATCCCGAATTAGATGAAGAATACAGCGGCGAATTACCTAAAACATCTACGCAACTCCCTGCTGCTACGGGTATGGGTCATACTGCGGCATTGGATAAAATGTTGCAGGATGCCAAGATTAGCCCTGATTTAATTGGAAATCTTGGGGAAGGATTAAGAACCTTTAGTGAAAAAGTATCTAATATATCTTCTGTGGCAGATGCCTCTTTGGCGACAAACGAGTTTACAGGTAAATTAAGGTCAGCATCAGAAGGGTTTGAAAAGCTGAACATTGCCTTTGAAAAGGCATCGGCCGACCTGGCAGGGATAGGGAGTAGTAGTATTGATACCAATGCCTATCATGATCAAATTCATAAACTCGCTAAAAATCTGGAATCGCTCAATGCTATTTATGAAATTGAGCTCCGTGAGTCGAGTAATCATCTCAAGTCAATGAACCAGCATTACGATAGCATTGCTATATCTCTTAAAAACTTTAATGAATCGGCTGAGGATGCCAATACTTTTAAAGAAAACGTATCTCATCTCAATAAGAACCTGTCTTCGTTAAATGCCGTATATGGAAATATGCTCGCGGCAATGAACCAACCGAGGGTATAACAATACCTAACAAGCACTTGAAGGTATGAATCGTTTTTATTGTATCCTTATTTAAATCGACCCAATATCTTGAGTTTGTCATCGGTCACATATAAAATTACTTCAATAAAAATTAATCGAACTTTATAATGGCAGGAGGAAAGCAAACACCTAGGCAGAAAATGATCGGCATTTTGTACTTAGTCCTACTAGGGCTTATTGCATTAAATGTGAGTGATTCTATTCTCGATGCTTTTAAAAACCTGGCCATAAGCTTAAATAATTCCAGTCAGAACACCCAAACTGGTATTGATAATATGTATGAAGCATTTAGGGCTACGAAATTGAAAGAAGAGCCAGCTCGTGCCAAGCCTATTCTCGCCCGCGCAGAAGAAGCGAGTAAATATGCTGCTGATTTAACGCAATATGTAGATGCTTTGTCCGCAGAGTTGACAGAAGCGGGTGGTGGGATCAACGATAAGACCGGTGATTTAAAGAAACGGAACAGTATGGATATTTCGATGAAGCTTCTTGTTAAAAGTGGAAAGGCTGCCATATTGCGCAAAAAGATTAATGAGGCACGAGAGAAGCTAAAGGAAATTTCAGCGGATAAAGTCAGTTTCTCCCTGGAAGCGAATGACCCTCCAGAGCGTGCTGGGATAAAGAAAACCTGGGAGCAGGCAAATTTTGGCGAAGGGATTCCGTTAACTGCTTCACTGACTGCCCTTGAAAAGATCAAAACAGATATAAAAAATGCGGAGGCTGCCGTTGTAAAACAGATATTCGGTGAAATGGATATGGCTGTCGTTAATCTCGATCGTTTCTCTGCGGTTGCTGTCGCTCCTTCATCCTATGTGGTACAGGGGCAACCTTATTCCGCCGAGGTATTTTTAACAGCATACGATTCGAAATCCAATCCCGAAATTACGGTGGGAGGAACCCCCCTGAATGTTACCAATGGCAAAGGATCTTATACAATAAATACCTCTAAAGAGGGCGTATATACTTGGGTGGGCACTATCCGTGTGAAACAGACTGACGGAACGGTGAAGGAATATACCACGGCGCCACAGACCTACCAGGTGGCACGTCCCTCAGCAGTAGTTTCACCAGATAAAATGAATGTGTTTTATATTGGTGTAGCTAACCCTATTTCAATTTCTGCACCGGGAATCCCGAAAGAAAACCTTCGTGTCTCAATCAGTGGAGGCTCGATATCAGGTTCAGCGGGTACCTATTCGGTTAAAGTTACCAATCCCGGCAAAGCAACAGTGACAGTAGCAGCAACAATAGACAATAAAGTACGGACCTTATCGTCGACGGAATTTCGGGTGAAACGTATTCCCAAACCAGAACCCGTCTTTGGAGGCATGTCTGGAGGGACCATGGCTACCGTGGCATTGAAAAATCAAAATCAGGTTTTTGCACATTTGGAAGATTTTGAATTTGATGCGAAATTTACGATCACGCGTTTCTCATTGGTTCTTGCTATTCCCCGTTCAGACGCTTTGGGGCCATATAACGCTACAGGTGGAGCTTTTACAGCACAAATGAAAACTGCTATGCAACGCATTACACCGGGTACAAGAGTGATTTTCGATAATATCGTTGCAGTAGGTCCTGATGGTAGTCAACGAAGTCTCGATCCGATGGTTTTTACTGCAAAATAAATTATTCCGATGAAAAAGATAGTAGTTATAAGTTTCTGTTTGTTATGGGGTCTCAGTCTTTTCGCGCAACAAGAAAATCTCAATAAAAGTGTAAAACCAATTCTAGATGAACCGCCTGTAGATGGTTATTACATGAAATCAGATATTGAGAATAGAAAAATTATTCCTTATGCTGAGATCAGGCCTGGAGATGTAGTTTTTAGTAAACGTGTTTGGCGGGAGATCGATGTACGCGAAAAGTTGAACCGCGCATTGGCTTCACCAAAATCGCGGTTAATAGATGTGATTATGGATGCCGTTATGGCGGGTGAATTGACAGCGTATGACCCCACCCCCACAAAAGAAGACCCTAGTGGAGATAGTTTTAAAGTCAGGATGACCCCTGAGCAGGTAATGGGTAAGTTGGCTGATAGCGTGCTGGTCCCTCAGTTTGACAATGAAGGTAATGAGATTGGATCTACAATGATGGCTGGTGAGTTTAACCCCGATAGTGTTTTGCGCTTTCGTATTAAAGAAGACTGGATATTTGATAAACAGCGCTCCGTATTTGAGCCGAGGATTATTGGCATTGCCCCATTAATCAATATTAGCATGGGGGGTATAGTATTAGATGCTCAACCTGCGTTCTGGATATATTTTCCTGAAGCAAGGCATATTTTTGTAAATAAAGAAGTGGCCAATAGAAATAATGACGCCACGGGTATTAGCTATGACGATGTTTTTACCCGCCGCCTTTTTTCTTCTTATATTGTAAAGGAATCGAACCCGGAAGATCTCCGTATTAAAGATTACGCAAAAGGGATAGATCAATTGTATGAATCAGAAGCCATCAGGAAAAAATTGATGGACTATGAACAGGATCTTTGGTCGTATTGAATTAACCTCCCTCTTTTTCCCTAAAGAAGTTTATGACAAGGTCTGCTTGTTTGGAAGATACTACTTGCTGCAATTCTCCTTTAGACGATTCACGAATCTTTTTTACTGACTTAAAGAAGCGGAGCAGTTTATCGGCAGTGACCTTACCTATCCCCTTTATTTGCGTTAGTTCTGTTTGAAAGGTTTTCCGACTCCGTTGATTTCTATGGAAAGTAATACCGAAACGATGGGCTTCATCGCGTAATTGTTGAATGATCCGTAAAGTTTCTGACTTTTTATCCAGATACAGGGGATATTGATCTCCCGGATAATAAAGCTCTTCCAGTCGCTTGGCAATTCCTATCACCGTCATTTGGTGTCCAATTCCTAGTTTTCGTAAACTTTTTAATGCGGATGATAACTGCCCTTTGCCCCCATCAATAATGACTAATTGAGGGAGAGGCTCCTGCTCATCCAATAAGCGTTTATATCTTCTGAAAACAGCTTCTTCCATTGTGGCAAAATCGTTTGGTCCTTCTACCGTTTTGACATTAAAGTGGCGATAATCCTTTTTAGACGGTTTGGCATCTTTGAAGACCACTACAGCGGAGACGGGATATTTACCTTGAATATTGGAATTGTCAAAACATTCAATGTGGCGTGGCAACTGATTCATGCGGAGATCCTTCTGCATACGCGATAGAATGCGGTCTGTGCGAACCTGAGGATTGAGTTTTTCATATTGTTCGAGACGTTCCTTTTTAAAGAATAATACATTTTTCTGCGAAAGAGCCAGCAGCTTTTGCTTTTCGCCTTGTTTAGGGATAGTGAATTTAAAATCACTGGATTTAATCCCAATTTGGAAAGGGACGATTATTTCTTTTGAATCGCTGTTGAACCTGGACCGGAATTCAGGAATGGCGAAACTTAACAATTCTTCATCACTTTCATCCAGCCGCTTTTTTAATTCTATGGTTTGCGTCTGAATAATTGTGCCATTCATCACTTTCAGAAAATTCACAAAAGCGATGTCCTTTTCTGATGCGATGCTAAAAACATCTACATTGTTTACGGAGGTATTGACGACAGTTGATTTGCTTTGGTAGTTGGCAAGTAATTCCAATTTATGCTTGATACGTTGTGCTTCTTCAAAATGTAAATAGGAAACCGCTATATCAAGATCCTCTTTTAGCTTCTGAACAACCACACTCGTTTTCCCTTGGAGAATGTCTTGGATGAGTTCAATATTCTTTTGATAGTCTTCTTCTGATTGGCGGTTTTCGCAGGGGCCCAAACAATTGCCAATTTGATATTCTAAACATACACTGAACTTCTCTCGTAATATATTTTCACGGCTAAGCTTTAAGTTACAGGTTCTTAATGGAAATATTTCTTTAATTACACTTAGAATAGTATGCATCATGCTTACAGAAGCATAAGGACCATAATATTTCGAACGATCTTTGATGGGTTTCCGGGTCCAGAAAATCCGGGGAAAGGGTTCATTCTTAATGACAATCCAAGGATAGGTCTTGTCATCTTTAAGCATAATGTTATAGCGCGGTTGATGCTTTTTGATTAAGCTATTTTCTAACAACCAAGCATCAATCTCAGTATCAACAAGCGTAAATGTGATTTTACTGATTTTCTTTACCAATACCCTGGTCTTGGCATTCAGCTGTTTGTCAGTGACGAAGTAGGAGTTTACCCTATTCTTTAGATCCTTTGCTTTCCCAATATAGATCAATTGTCCGCTCGAATCCCAATATTGATAAATACCAGGTTTATGAGGAATTCTTTTTAGTTCTTTACGGTGATCAAAAGTATTCATGTGTTGAAACAAAGTTAGGAAAACTCAAGTTGAAAATAGATAGAGATGTGCTAATCCTCTCTTTAGTGTCATAATTCGCTAAGAGTTCGTTAATAACGGTTTCATATAATTATTTTTGTGGTTTAAGAAAGGTTTATGCTGAAGAAGCCCTTGGTCTTATTCTATTTTTTATTCTTTTATGCCGTACTGCAGTTGATATGGTGGGGAATATTATTAATTGATATCGCACCCCAGCGAAAGACGATGTTTATAGGCGAAGGAATCTTTTTTTTAATCATTTTCATTGTAGGTGCTGTTAAATTAAAAACGGCTTTCGACAAAGAACAAAAGATTCATGCCCAACAACATAATTTTATGTTGTCGGTAACCCATGAACTTAAATCTCCTTTGGCCTCTATTAAACTATACATACAAACCATTTTAAAAAGGAACCTCAATAGAGAACAACAACAGCAATTCTTAATGAATTCATTAAAAGATATTGAACGTTTAGATGATCTGGTGGAGAACGTTTTGATTGCAACTAAATTGGATAATACCCGGAATGTGATGCCTAAAGAGACATTCAACTTTTCGGAAATGGTAGAAAGAATCGCAGAAAGATTGCAAATCTACTCATGTACGACACAGATTATCAAGTTAGATGTGGAACCCAATATACAATTGGAAGGAGATAATTTTGCACTTTCTTCGGTAGTAACGAATTTACTTGAGAATGCTATTAAATACTCCCCACCCTGCGAACAAGTATTTGTTACACTTAAAAAAGATAAGGGCTCGGTTTTCTTCTCTGTCGCCGATCTCGGTATCGGAATTCAGGATGAAGAAAAAAGGCGTATCTTTACTAAGTTTTACCGTATTGGGAGTGAAGATACACGCAAGACCAAAGGTACAGGCTTGGGTTTATATATCGTAAAGACGGTGCTGGAAAAACATCATGCCCAGATTAAAGTAAGGGATAATACCCCTACAGGAAGTATTTTCGAAATAATTTTTGATCGTTATGCAACAAGCTAAGCAACGTATTCTGTTAGTAGAAGATGAGGAGCATTTGCTCGAGGCTATTAAACTCAACCTTGAATTAGAAGGGTATAAAGTAACCACCGCCACAGATGGTAAAAAGGCGTTAAAGAAGTTTAAGGAGGAACGCTTCAATTTGGTTATTTTGGATGTTATGATTCCGGAGATTGACGGTTTCCAGGTTGCCGAAACCATCCGTCTGGAAAATACCAGTGTGCCGATTATGTTCTTAACAGCTAAAAATTCCAGTGAAGATCGAGTAACAGGCCTAAAGAAAGGTGCGGACGATTATTTAGTAAAACCATTTAATTTGGAAGAGCTGATTTTGCGTGTGGGCATCTTGGTAAGGCGTAGTTTATCTGGCGAGGATTTAAAAGAATTAAATACCTATCAGATTGGAGACAAGACCATTAATTTTAATTCTTTTGAACTTCATCACGCAGATGGGAGTATTACAGCACTCACGAAAAAGGAGACAATGTTGTTGAAGTTATTGATAGAACGGAAAAATGAAGCTGTGTCGCGTGAACAGATCTTGGAGACAGTTTGGAATTACGATGTATATCCCTCAACAAGAACAATAGATAACTTCATACTTACCTTCAGGAAATACTTTGAACCTAACCAGAAAAATCCAATTTATTTTCATTCCATTCGGGGTGTAGGATATAAATTTACAGATAATACCAGTCAGTAAATGCTTACATCGAGATGGCGTGTAGTAATCATTGTTATTGCCATAATGGGGATGGCTATAGCTATTTACCTGCGTTCCTATCAACTTGCGGTATTGTTCGTCGGTATTATCGCCTTTACAGTTTGGTCCAATTTTAAGGATGGTACAGTGCTTTTAGCATCAGAGGCATTCCATAAAAAGGAATATGATAAGGCCCGGAAGTACTTAGACGATATTAAATACCCGGAATACTTAAGAAACAAAAGGCGTAACTATTATGAATTTATCAGTGGTAGCCTTGCCTTGCAATTATTAGACGATGAAGCTGCTGAAAGACATTTTCAAATTGCTTCCAGGTTGTCATTTAGAAAGCCCAATGATAAAGCGATCGTTTTTGTTCATTTGGCAAATATTAATTTGAGGAAAGGGAATTACGACCGGGTTCGTCGATACCTACAAATGGCATCGAAGCTAGACATCAGTTTACGAGTTTCACAGATTATTAATAAAATAGAAAACGAAATACCTAAAGAATAGTGAGCGTACAAGAAAGTTTATTTATGCGAGCTGCATTTTCGCAGCCTACTGAACGTCCTCCTGTTTGGATGATGCGTCAAGCAGGGAGATTTATGAAAGAATATTGGGAAATAAAAAACAAATATTCCTTTCTTGAAATGTGTAAAACACCTGAAATAGCCTCGGATGTGACCTTATTGCCAGTAAATCTATTAGGAATAGATGCTGCTATTTTATTCTCTGATATATTGGTAACAGCAGAAGCAATGGGAGGACAACTTAGTTTTAAGCAGGGAGTTGGTCCCCGCTTCGCCAATCCTGTCCGAACAAAAACTGATGTGGATAATTTAAGAACGGATGTGGTAGATAGGTTGCAATATGTAGCAGATGCTATCCGGATTACCCAACAACGCCTAAAAGGCAGCTTGCCGCTCATCGGTTTTGCGGGTGCTCCTTTCACTGTGTTAAGCTATTTAGTTGAGGGAGGCTCTTCTAAAGATTTTAAGCAGACAAAACTGCTCTTGTACAATGAGCCTGAACTGGCACATACCCTTTTAGGAAAGATTGCTGATGTAACGGTTCAATATCTCAATATGCAAATTGATGCCGGTGTAAATGCCCTGCAATTATTTGATAGTTGGGCGCAAACTTTATCGTGGGAAGATTACAAGGAATTCTCCCATCAGTACAACAAACAAATTATTGCCAAGCTGAATAGAAAGAATGTGCCAATTATCTCGTTCTGTAAAGGAAGCTCGGTCTTCGCACCCCTGATGGTCGAGGCCGCTCCTGATGTGGTTTCCGTCGATTGGAACGCCGACATCCGGACAATAAAAGCGGGTTTGCCGAAGGGAATGGCAGTACAAGGCAACCTTGACCCAGCTATTCTATATGCTGATAAAGCGGTGATTAAAAAACGGGTTCTGCACCTAATAGAACATATGAGAGGGGAAGATGGGTTTATCTTTAACCTCGGACATGGTATCATGCCTGATTTGCCTTTTGATCATGTAAAGTATGCAATTGACTTAATCAAAGAATTTCGGTATTAGGTATCCGCTTCCTTCTCATCCTTAAGAGAATACCGAAATTTCAGATCATGCTCATTTACTGTGTTTTGTTGGTCTGCTGTTGATATATCATTAGCGGAAACGTCAGGAATAATTCAAAATTTCGTTAATTGCATATAAAAGCAATTTTATCTATGTTTGCCTAAAAACAAGAAATATGTTGCAGATTAGTTATATCCGCGAAAACAGAGAGAAAGTAATCGAGGGTTTGAAAAAGAGAGGGTTTAGTTCCTTGTCATTGGTTGATGAGATTATCTCACTTGATGAGCAACGTCGTGCCATTCAATCCCAGTCGGATAGCCTGTCTTCAGAAGCTAATGCAGCAGCAAAACAAATTGGCGAATTCATGCGTGCGGGGAAGAAAGAAGAAGCTGAGAAAATAAAAAGCGAGGCTGGAACATATAAAGAACGGATAAAACAATTGACAGATGAACTTGCTGTCTTTGAGGAAAATCTTCATGAAGCGTTGGTCCAGCTGCCAAATCTCCCCCATGAATCTGTGCCCATGGGGTTAACCGCAGAAGAAAATGAAATTGTGTTTCAATATGGTGATGAAATACAATTCCAGGATGAGGTTTTACCACATTGGGAATTAGCAACGAAATATAATCTAATTGATTTCGAATTGGGCACTAAAGTAACCGGTGCTGGCTTTCCTGTTTATAAAGGGAAGGGCGCTAAACTTCAGCGTGCATTGATCAATTACTTTCTTGATGAAGCAGAAAAAGCGGGTTATGCAGAAATCCAACCTCCGATCGTAATCAACGAAGCTTCCGGTTTTGGAACAGGACAATTGCCTGATAAAGAAGGACAGATGTATTACATCAATCAGGATAACCTATACCTTATACCTACAGCAGAAGTGCCGGTAACGAATTTATATCGCGATGTCATCTTGAAAGAGGAAGATTTCCCTGTACGCCATTGTGCCTATACGCCCTGTTTCCGGAGGGAAGCGGGATCTTATGGATCGCATGTGCGCGGTTTAAACCGCCTTCATCAATTTGACAAAGTAGAATTGGTACAAATTACTAAACCTGAAGAATCTTATCCTACTTTAGATGCGATGTGTGCTTATGTTCAGCACTTATTGCAGGAACTCGGATTGCCATACCGAGTTCTTCGTTTGTGTGGCGGCGATATGGGTTTTACTTCGGCCCTTACCTTCGATATGGAAGTCTGGAGCGCAGCACAGAAAAGGTGGTTAGAAGTTTCCTCTGTTTCTAACTTTGAGACATTTCAGAGCAATCGCCTGAAGGTCCGTTTTAAGGGAGAGGATAGCAAAATGCGATTGGCCCATACCTTGAATGGAAGCGCTTTGGCGCTACCTAGGATAGTGGCTGCCATCTTGGAGAATTTTCAAACGTCGGAAGGAATTAGGATTCCCAAGGTGCTGACTCCTTATACTAAATTTGACTTTATTGACTAAGGCATAGGAATGAGGCTACGTCTCAAGCTCAGAACCATCGTCATTTCGAGCAAAGTGAAACGACGCCGAGAAATCTGCCTTGGTAAAGTTAGATCTCGCCGTGCGCGTCTTAGGACGCGTAGTCGACAGGTCGGCACCATGTCATTTCGACTGGAGCGGGGAGAAATCCCACCCGTATTTTATGCCTATACTGAACCATCGTGTGGGCATAGGCACAGCACCTGCTTCATTATATTCCGCGTTGAACAGGTTGCTTACTTGAGTATATAAAAGGATTCTTTTTAATTGGTAATTTACCCGGAGATCTCCAATATGATAAGCTTCGCCAAATTCACGTTTTAACAATCGGTTCTCTATTTGAAAGGAAAAATTACTAGCATTATAATTAAGACCTGCAATAAATTGATGTCTCAGAGACTCTAAGGTATATTTAGATTGGATGCCAGTTACAGTTTTGACTGTCGGATGCAGGTAATTATAACTTACATGATAACCTAAAGCTTGTTGATTCCCTAAATCAAAGTTTTGACGGATCCTTCCCTGAATGCCTTGCATTTTGTTATTTCCAAAATTGATAGGAGAATAGGGTTGTGCAGGATCTTCCCGTACCCAATCTATAAAGTCGTTTATATTGCGAAAGAAATATCCGGTTTGAATGTTCAAATTCCTCGAATTGTAATGAATATTTCCTTCATAATTCCAGGCATTTTCTGATTTGAGGAATTTATTACCAATATTTCCCGGAAGTTGGTCGAGGTATAAGTCGGTAAAGGAAGGGATTCGCTGACCGGAACCAATGCTAGTAGCAATTTTCCAATGGTCATTAATGAGGTATGCTATATCGACACCCGGATACAATTGCCATCCATAATCGGTATTGTAGTTTGCATAAAGGCCAATCGTTCCTTTTATCTTCTTCCCCAGATGGCTCGCAAGTTCTGCATATACTCCGTGATTATCCCGTGTATGTTCTCCTATATTCGAACTGTTTATTTTTTCCAGACGCGATTCCCAGCCAAAACCCAAAGTGCCTATCTGGGTTTCAAGGCTGCCGTTCAATTCGAGCATCAAGGCATTGGTATAATGTAAAGAACGTCCTTTACTTAAATCATCTTTATAATAGCGGTAGTCATCCTCACCGTAACGATCACTGATTCTTGGGGAAATCGTAAAATTACCCCATTGATGTTTTGAGGAAAGACTGAATATAGAAGATTTGACTAATTCTTCCGAATTTATATCTCCGGGAGCTGCGTAAAAGCCATTGGCCCCAAAGTGGCTTCGGGCATATCCCGCCATTGCTTGAATGCTGTTGTTGGCGTTAACATCATAATGGCTATTGTATAAGAGACGGGTATTTTTGGATCCGGAATTGTATCGCTGGCCATTATAATTGCTTTGAGCAACAGAAAGAAGATGATTTTGCTTTTCGGTTCCATAGTTCCCCGTAACCTCTGTGCCGCCGCCCCCATAGATACCCGAACCATCCCCTTCTTCTTTATTTTTGAAAGAACTGCCAGCATGAACGGTGGCAGTGACAGATGAATGTTTCTCCTTTCGGGTAACGATATTAATCGCGCCTGTGAGCGCATTGATTCCATACACCCTGGCGGCAGCGCCTCTCAGTATCTCAAGATGATCTATAGCGCTCAATGGAATAGGAATATTCATCATATTATGGGCAGATTGTGCATCAATCATCTTTACCCCATTGATCAAAACCAAAGTTTGCTCAGATGTGCCGCCATCGATTGATATATCTGCTTGCGTTCCAAATGGACCGCGCTGACGAATATCCACTCCGCTGACATAAGATAAAACCTCATTGATTGAGTTTGCGGGAAGCTGCTCAATTTGTTCTTGTGTAATAACTTGGATATCACGCGTTGTTTGGCTAAAGGGAACTTGTATGCGGTTTCCTTGAATGACAACTTCCTCCAATTCGTTTTTATCTTCTTGGTTAGAAGATAAACCACTTTGCTGTGCAAAGGCAGGGAACGTAATGATTGTTCCCAGAATGACTATTATATTTTTCATCAACATACTATATCTGATCTTTGTTATCCTTATATTTTAAGAGTGACAAAAGTATCATGGGCGACGCTACAAAGATTGAAGTTTAAATAGTAACTTTGGTAGTCCGCTATAAACATAATGAGTAGTCCGGTTAATATTGGTTTTCATTCTTTCATCAAGATAGATCGTCGAAAAGAGGTTGCAGTTTACATGCAAATTGCCTATCAGTTTATCAATGCTGTAAAAAGAAATTTATTGGAAGAAGGCGATCTGCTTCCGGGAAGTAGAAAAATTGCAGCAGAATTACAAGTTCATAGAAAAACAATTGTAGCCGCCTTGGGAGAACTACAGGAGCAGGGATGGATTAAAACCTTCCCTAACGTGGGCACTTTTGTAAAAAACCCAGAGTCTGTATCACCGATACATTCGAATAACAAGACTTGTAGGCAACCCCCTGAAAAGGCTACATTTTATTTTAGAAAAGAATTGATTTTGGATACGCCTGTACCGGAAAATCCAGAAAAGCTTTATTTCAACGACGGAACGCCGGATTATAGAATTATTGAAGTGGAAGAATTAATCCGTTTTTATGCATCGGTATTAAAAAGAAAAAAGCGGTTTAGTGAGTTACCGGACACCGTTGATGGGAATCTATTTTTCAGGGATCAATTGAGTTATTACCTGAACTTGAGCCGGGGCTTTTACCTTTCCAGGAGCTTTTTGCTACCCGTAGCCAATAGAGAGCAAATATTCTCTATTTTATCACGTCTGCTGATAAACACTGGAGATATCGTATTAGTAGAGAATTTGAGCTATTTTTTGCCAAATATGATTTTCAGCCAAGCCGGGGCAAAGGTGAAAACGATTCCAGTAGATGGGGAAGGGATGGATATCAATTATATACGCGACCAATTTAAAATCGGCGAGATTAGGTGCGTTTATATCAACAGCAAATGCCAGTACCCCACTACCGTAAGACTTTCAGAAGAACGAAAGATTCAATTATTGCATTTGGCTGAAGCATACGATTTCATTGTGATTGAGGACGACGTTGATTTCGAATTTTCAGTAGTAAAAAGCAAAGAAGAATCATTGTTCAAGAAAAACGGGGGAAGTCGGATCATTTATATAGGTGCTTTTGGAAGATTTCTGGATCCCGGTTTTCAAATGAATTTTTTGATTGCGTCCAAAGATTTATTGGAAGAAGGAAAGAAGCACCTGAATATCTTTGGAAAACCAAATTTTATGTTGGAAAAAGCATTAGGGGAAATCATCCATCAGGGAGATATCTTTCGTTACCAAAGAAAATCTCATAAAATAATTGGCGAAAGAAAGGAAATGTTTGCCCAATTGCTCGACACCTATTTTAAAAACTGCGTTACTTTTAGTATCCCTACTTCGGGTCTGGCTTTTTGGATTCGGTTTAACAAGCCTTTTCCTCTGGCTCAATTACAAAAGAAAGCTAGAGAAAAAGGCCTATTAATACCACGTATTTGCCTCTACCAGAATCGAACAATAACCGCCTTGCGACTGGGCTTTGCCCACCTTAACCCGCAGGATATGGAAGAGTCACTGAGGTTACTTAGCGAAGCTTATCAGGAGGTCGTATCTGTTCCGGAACGACACACCGCCTTGGCGTGAAGCGGGCGCGCCTTTACTTTTTCAGGTAGTCCCTCAATACATACTGCAGGATTCCCCCGTTCTGGTAATAAGCAATTTCAATCATAGAATCTAAACGGGCTTTTGCTTCAAATTCCACTTTCTCCCCCGATTCTTTTAAAGCCGATACCTTGATCATTTTGGAGGGCTTTAAATCTTCCGCTATTCCGCTAAAAGAATATATTTCTTTTCCCGATAAACCTAAAGATTCTGTGTTTTCACCCACAGGAAACTCTAATGGAAGGATTCCCATTTGCACTAAGTTGCTCCGATGAATACGTTCAAAGCTTTCAGCAATAACGACTTTGATACCGAGTAAGTTTGTTCCCTTTGCTGCCCAATCGCGAGATGAGCCGCTTCCGTATTCCTTTCCCGCCAATACAACCAAGGGCGTATTATCTGTTGCATATTTCATGGCTGTATCATAAACGCTTAAGGTCTCATTGCTTGGGAAATAGGTGGAATACCCCCCCTCTTTATCCGTAATCTTGTTTTTGATCCTCACATTTGCAAAAGTTCCCCGCATCATTACTTCATGATTTCCCCGACGAGAGCCATATGAGTTGAAATCTTTACGTTCCACTCCTTTACTGATTAAATATTTTCCTGCAGCTGAAGTTTCATTAAATGATCCGGCAGGCGAAATATGATCGGTAGTAACAGAGTCTCCCAAGGACAATAATACCCGGGCATTCTCAATATCTTTCAATTTTTCCGGCATTTCCGGTAGGTCCGTGAAGAAAGGTACTTCCTGAATGTAGGTAGAATCATTGTCCCAAATATATTCCTCTCCAATAGGTGCTTCTAAATTCTGCCATTCTTCTTCGCCATCGAAAATAACATCGTATACTTCCTTGAAATCTTCGGTACGCATACAATCTTGTATCGTTTGGTTGATCTCCTCTTGACTGGGCCAGATATCTTTCAGGTAAACGGCTTGCCCATTTGGGTCGTATCCCAGCGGATCATTCATTAAATCAATATCAATACGGCCCACTAACGCAAAGGCAACTACTAGCATTGGCGACATTAAGAAATTCATCTTCACTTGTGGATGTACGCGTGCTTCAAAATTCCGGTTACCAGAAAGGACAGAAGCGACCACCAAGTCACCCTGATCTACTGCTTCCGCGATATGGGCGGGGAGTGGTCCACTATTTCCTATGCAGGAAGTACACCCGTAACCTACGGTTTGAAAGCGTAAAGCGTCTAAATCTTCGGAGAGCCCAGATCGGTTTAGGTATTGAGTAACCACTTTTGAACCAGGAGCGAGGCTCGTTTTCACCCATGATTTTGTTCTTAGGCCTCTAGCTACCGCGTTTCTTGCAACCAAGCCGGCACCAATCATTACTGCCGGGTTTGACGTATTGGTGCAACTGGTGATGGCAGCAATAACGATACTTCCATCACTCAACCTATATTTAGCATCCTTGAATTGGATTTTCATAGAGCGGAGGCCACTGCCTTTAAATACCTGTACGTCTGTATCTTCTTTTTTATCCGAATGGGAAAACTCCGTACCCGACCCGCCTTCAGCTAACCATTGATGTTCTTGACGGTCATGCAATGGAATATAATCCCTTGCAAACTCATTTTTCAGAACCTCAGTGAATTTAGTGTTTAAGTCTCTTAAGAGTATTTTATCTTGGGGACGTTTCGGCCCTGACACGGTTGGAACCAGGCTGTTTAGGTCTAATTCTATTTGCTCTGAATACTCGATTTCTTCTTTACCTGTCCTCCATAGGAGGTTTTCCTCACAATATTCTTTTACCAGTGCAATTTGTTCTGCAGAGCGGTTAGTACGTCTCATATACTCCAATGTTTGATTGTCAATGGGGAAGTAGGTGACCGTACACCCAAATTCAGGAGACATATTGGAGATTGTTGCCCTGTCGGTTACCGTTAAATGGTCTAAACCATCTCCGAATACTTCAACAAATTTCCCTACGACACCCACGTCGCGGAGAAGTTTAGTAATGGTTAGTACCATATCAGTAGCCGTACACCCTTGCGGGATCTTACCACTTAGTTTTAATCCGACAACTTGGGGGCAAGTAAAATAAATGGGTTGGTCCAGCATAGCAGCTTCTGCTTCTATCCCGCCCACTCCCCAACCCAATACACCAATTCCATTTACCATGGGCGTGTGAGAATCCAATCCCACTAAGGTGTCGGGGAATGCCCAGCCATCGCGCTTAATTACACCTTTAGCTAAGTATTCTAAATTCACCTGATGGCATATTCCCATTCCGGGAGGGACGACAGTGAAATTTCTTAAGCCTTTTTGTCCCCATTTTAATAATTTATAACGTTCTGAATTTCGTTCATATTCTTTTTCTACGTTTTTGGACTGGGAGTAATTGGTACCGAAGAAATCAACCTGGACAGAATGGTCGATAACTAAATCTACTGGGATTGCCGGATTGATCCTTGACCCATCGCCTCCTTTTCGAATCACCTCTGCCCGTAAAGAAGTGATGTCCACGACGGCCGGAACGCCGGTAAAATCCTGCATTAAAACCCTAGCCGGTTTAAATGGAATCTCTTTGTCTGTCCCCGCAGCAACCCAATGGGTGAGGGTACGTAAATGATCATCTGTGATCGCAAAGCCGTCATGATTCCTAAGCACATTCTCAAGTAAAATCCGGATTGAAAAAGGTAAGCGGTGGATGTTTGTCCCTTCTTTATGAAGTTTTTTGAGCGAAGCTATCTTGTAGTCCATGTTTGATATTTGATTTAATATAACAGCTCAATTTAATGAAAGTTTCAATCAATAACGAATTATAAGCAGGGGTTATGATCTTTTAATTTTTTCTATTGCTAGTATATTTATTCTTATTATTGTAATAAATTCCTTGATATATGGGATAAATAGACTCGGTACGGATTGATATATGTTTATATGAAAAAATCTATTGTTTTTTTTGTGGGATTACTATTAGCGGGAAGTAGTTTATGCTTCTCCCAGGAAAAAAATCGATCTACTTATGAACCGGGCCAGAGAGCACAATCTGTTTATATGGAGTTGTTAGGTCCTGGTATCAGTTACTCCTTTAATTATGATACCCGTTTCCAACAATCGTTGAATGGATTAGGCGGGCGGGCAGGTATAAGCTACTATGCGATCGATGGAAATTCAATGGTTACAATTCCAATAATGGTGAACTATCTGCTCGGCAAAGAAGGTAAATACTTTGAGATGGGAATAGGGGGCACGTATGCTGGTTTTAACAGCGAGGAAAGTGCTGATGATAATGAAATCTTATTTGTGGATGGATCAGGAGTAATTGGGACAATGGTATTTGGCTATCGCAAGCAACCGGTTGATGGAGGCTTTTTATTCAGGGCCGGAATATCCCCCATGTTCGGGAAGGGGAATTTTATACCTTATTATGGATACATCGCTTTCGGATATAGTTTCTAATGAATGCCAGGTTGATGCCTTTTATCGGCTCCAACCCGGCAAATAGCATTACAATAGCTCGAATACAGCGCGTATATTATATTTTAGTTTTATCTTTTTGAAATCAATTTCTGGTGCGGCCATATCTTGGGCAGCCATGGCATTTGAACGATACATCATAACGGGCTGAGGATAATTTTCATTATTACCATTCTCAGAAATAAAAAGAACTTTTCCAATCTTATTACCCAAGGTCTCCGCTAAATAGCTCGCTTTCTCACGGGCATCTTTTAATGCCTTGATTTTTAATTCTTTTTTAAACTCATCGATTCTGGAATGATCATATCCGTCAATATTGGTCGATTGTATCCCTTTGTCTGCTACCGCATCCATAATGGTATTGAAGGCATTCAAGTCGCTTACCTTTAATCGATATTGTTTGCTTGCCAAGAAACCGGGGTCTTTCTTCTTTTTGGGGTCTGGATAATTGTATCCGGAAATATTGTTGATCATAAAATCTTCAGGTTTAATTCCGGCTTTCATTGCCGCATCGTATAGTTGTTTTTCTAAGGCGTCGATACTAACTTTGTTCTTATTGTTGTTATCCGTATAGTATTCTTTTAAAGAAATAGCCATGTATATGATATCCGGCGTAACTTCCTGTTCTGCATTTCCCGTAACGTCTATTTTCCTTCTTAGATCGATGTCTTGCGCGAATATACTTGATGATAATAGACCCAATAATGTAAGAGCGACTAATTTTTTCATAATGTATTTTTTTTGAAAGAGATGAAAAAAACGTGCCAATTTCACAAAATGAAATTAAATAATGTGGATGGGTAATCGATAGATTTTTGAAAAAGCAACTTATATGGAGAAATCGCCGATTGGGGAAGCTTAAGTCATATTACTTATAAAAAAGCAGCTAATATATAATGGAAAAATTGTAGCTTCGTTTGATCATGGTAAAACAGCTCGTCTTATTTTTTTTCTTGTTCGGTAGTACAATAAATGTATTTTGCCAAGATTTAAATGCAAGGGTACAAGTCCTGTCTCCCAAGGTTCAAACGACCAATAAGAGAACGTTGGAGGCGTTGGAAACCACTATCCGGGATTTTCTGAACAACCGTAAATGGAGTAAGCACCAGATACAAGCGCAAGAAAGGATAGAATGCAATGTTATTATTACCATTGCCGACTGGGATGGATCTTCGAACTTTAAAGGAGAAGCGCAGGTCCGCTCATTTCGTCCTGTTTTTAATACGTCTTATAACAGTCCAATACTCGCACTTTCTGATCCAAGTTTTGATTTCACCTATACAGAAGGAGAACCGTTGGATTTTTCAGATCAACAATTCAATAATAATTTAGGTTCCCTTTTGGCTTTTTATGCCTATCTCATTGTTGGGGCCGATACTGATTCCTTTGAGGAATTAGGCGGAACTTCCGCATTTCAACAAGCCAATCAGGTAGTTATCAATGCTCAAAATTCAAATTTTGAAGGATGGCGGTCTGTTGAAAATAAAGGAAACAGGTATTGGCTGATCAATAATTTGCTTGATCCTAATTTCAATGCTTTTAGACAATTTTCCTATCAGTACCACTTACAAGGATTAGATAAGCTGACCGACAATAAATTATCTTCTGCAACTAAGATATCGGGTTTTTTCCCTATGTTATTAACGGTTGATCTTTTCGCAACAGGGTCAGTCTATAATCAAGTTTTTTTCTCCGCTAAGTCCGATGAGTTTTGTGGTATCCTGGCATTGATGAATACACAGGATCGTATGAAATCCATTACTGCTTTAAAAACGGCAGATCCTGCTAATTCCAATAAATATGAAAATTTACGTACCATCAATTAGCTTGGGATATGTTGAATAAACTATCAATAAAGAATTACGCATTAATAGATGATATTGAAATAGACTTTACCAATGGACTCACAATTATCACGGGTGAAACAGGAGCGGGGAAGTCTATTATTTTAGGTGCCCTGTCATTGATCCTAGGTCAAAGATCTGAAAGTAAATATTTCTTTCATCAAGATAAAAAATGTATAATAGAAGGTTTCTTCAGTATTGAGCGATATCATCTGGAAGACTTTTTCGTTGAGCATGATCTCGATTATGAGAAACAAACGATCTTACGCCGGGAAATATACAGCGAAGGTAAATCACGGGCGTTCATTAATGATTCTCCTGTCAATTTGGCATTAATAAAAGCCTTGGCCGAGCGGTTAATTGCTATTCATTCACAGCATGCCGTGCTTGAAATCAATAAAGAATCTTTTCAATTGCTAACACTTGACAGTGCAGCAAACAATGACGAATTAGCAAAAGAATTCCATAGTAGATTTAAACGATATAGAGCAATAAGCAAGGATCTTGAAGATTTAATTATAGAAGCTGATAAATTGAGGACTGATGCAGATTATTACCAGTTTTTATTTGATGAATTATCAGAAGCGAATCTAGATGAGGATGAACAGGTAAAATTGGAGGAGGAACTCAATAAGTTAAACCATGCCGAAGAAATTAAGCGCTGCCTTCATCAAGCGGAGTATATAATGAGTGAGCAAGAACAGTCGGCACTTCCGTTAATTAAAGAAGCTCTTGCCCGAGTTAAAGAGGCTGAGCATTATTTGCCTGCTTTGGCCGAAATCTCTGATCGACTGAACAGTAGTTTTATTGAGCTGAAGGATATTTCTGAGGAGATTATGCGGGTAGAATCAGAAATTGGTATAGATGCAGAACGATTACAATTTGTTGAAGATAGGTTAAGTTTGATTTTTAAATTGCAACAGAAGCATCAAACAGATTCTATTGATGGATTAATCCAGATCCAAAAGAGCCTGCAAGAAAAAATAGATTCGATTTCTATTAATGATACGACAATTGAAGCCTTGAAAACCGAGAAGGAAAAGTTAAAGAAACAATCTGTGGAATTGGCTTCCCAACTCAGCGATAGCCGTCTTCAAATAATACCCACATTGGAAAAACAGATTGACAGCATTCTCCAAGATGCAGGGATGTCTCAGGCGGTGTTTAAAATAGAACTTGAGACACTTTCGGAAGAGCAATTACGGGATTCGGGAAGAGATAAGGTAAGGTTTCTATTTAGCGCTAATCGGGGACAAGTGCCCCAGCCCATTAATAAAGTGGCTTCGGGAGGGGAGTTGTCTCGTCTCATGTTGGCGATCAAGTCCATTATTGCGCAAACCTCTTCATTGCCTACATTAATCTTTGATGAAATTGATACGGGTATTTCGGGAGAGGTAGCCTTGAAAGTGGGCAATATTATGAAAGACCTGGCCAAGAACCTGCAAGTAATCGCTATTACACATTTACCCCAAATTGCTGCCCAGGGTGACGCTCACTTTAAGGTATTTAAAAACCAAAAAGATTCTTCCACCGCTACGGACATCAATTTATTGGATCAAGAGGGTCGCATTGAAGAAATCGCTCAAATGCTTGGGGGATCAAAATTGAGTGAAACCGCAATCTCCCATGCCAAAGAGCTTCTGGGTTCATCGAATTAATGTAGGAGAGATGGCTATAAAAACTTTTTACTCTCTACTTTTTTTATAACCTTTGATAAACGAATTCTAAAAACAAAAATGATAAAGAATTATGGCATATAATCTATTAAAAGGGAAAAAGGGAATCATATTCGGTGCTTTGGATGATCGTTCTATTGCCTGGAAAACGGCGCAACGTTGTGTAGAAGAAGGTGCGGAAATCGTACTGACTAATGCTCCTGTCGCTTTGCGTATGGGAACGATTAATAAGTTGGCTGAGGAGTGTAACGCTCCCGTAATTCCCGCGGATGTAACCCAAGCTGATGATTTGGAGAATCTATTTGATAAGACAATGGAGCATTTTGGTGGGGGTGTCGATTTTATCCTGCATTCTATTGGTATGAGCATAAATGTTCGTAAAGGTATTCCCTATGTTGAAAATAATTACGATTATATGCACAAAGGCTTCGATATTTCTGCCATTAGCCTTCATCGTATATTACAGATCGCTATGAAGAAGGATGCCATAAATGAATGGGGTTCTGTAATAGCCCTTACTTATATTGCCGGACAACGGGTTTTTCCAGATTATAACGATATGGCCGATGCCAAAGCATTAATAGAGAGTATTGCGCGTAATTTCGGCTATCAATATGGTGTTAAGAAGAATGTACGCATCAATACCATCAGTCAATCTCCTACCCTTACTACTGCGGGTTCAGGTGTAAAAGGTTTTAATGCTTTTGTGGATTACGCCGACAAAATGTCCCCATTGGGAAATGCTTCAGCCGATGAATGTGCAGATTATGCGGTGACCTTATTTTCCGATTTAACTAAAATGGTCACCATGCAGAATCTTTTCCATGATGGAGGATTTTCTTTTACAGGGGTAAGTCAGGCCGTCATTGAAAACATTGAAGGAAAATTAGCATAGAGGTCAATTCTAAAGAGTTGACCGCCTTCTATTTTAGGTGAAAGTGCTGGTGTCTACTAGGGATTTCTACTTGATGGTAGCCTTTTTCGTGCAGTTTTTGTTTAAAAACGTTTTGCGTTTCTAGATCTCCATGAACCAGGAAGATGTTTTTTAGGATTGCCGGATTCTGATCGGCAATGAACCGTAGTAAATCTTGCTGATCGGCATGGGCACTCATAGATTGGATGCTTTGTACGTTTGCCTTCACATCAAAGTGTTCACCAAAAATAGATACGGGACTGACTCCTGCTTTCAATCTTCCTGCCAAAGAACCAGGTTCACTGTAACCGACTAATAAAATGGTATTATTTGGATCGAGGATGTTGTTTTTAATATGGTGTTTGATCCGACCGGCTTCGGCCATTCCTGAAGCTGAAATGATAATGCATGGTTCCTTCCGGAAATTTAAGGATTTGGACTCTTCTGCGTCTTCGACAAAATGCAAGCCGGGAAAGTCGAATGGATCATCATCATTTCTCATTACCTCTTGCACATCGTTGTTGAAATTCCAAGGGTGTGCTTTAATGACAAGGGTAGCTTTTTCAGATAAGGGACTATCTACATACACGGGAATGACGGGTAGTTTGTTTTCTAAACTTAAATTATTGAGTAAATAAAGCAATTCTTGGGTCCTGCCGACACTAAAAGCAGGAATGATTAACTTACCTCGTCGGTCGACACATGTTTTTTGAATAATATCCAATAGAAGACCTTCTGTGGGTGTTATCCTTTCATGCAGTGAATCTCCGTAGGTTGATTCAAGTAATATATAATCGGCTTGACGAAACTTCTCCGGCGATTTCAATATCATATCACCATATCTTCCAACATCACCTGAAAAAGAGATTTTTGTTAATTTCCCTTCCTCGAAGATATCTAAATGAACCGCCGCACTTCCTATAATATGCCCCGCATCAGTATAAGAAAGGGTTACCCCCTTCAAGAGTTCGACCGGCGTATTGTATTTAACCCTACGAAAATAGGAAAGCGTTTTTTGTGCATCTTCTGTGGTATATAGCGGTTCTACTTGGTTCTTTCCTTGTTTGCGTCTTTTTTTATTTAAATACGCCACGTCAGACTCCTGTATATGGGCAGAATCAAGCAGCAGGATTTTACATAGATCGAACGTTGCCGGTGTACTTATAATTTCCCCTCTGAAACCTTCCTTTACCAATAAGGGTAGCAAGCCGGAATGATCAATATGTGCATGAGATAAAATGACCAGGCTCACCTCTGCCGGGTTAAATCCAAAATGTCTATTCCATGCGTCGCTTTGCGTACCTTTGCCTTGGAACATGCCACAGTCCAATAAGATCTTCTTGCCATTTTTTAGGGAGATGAGATGTTTGCTGCCTGTTACTGTCTGGGCCGCACCGTGAAATGAAATTTGCATAGTAGTTGATTGACTGGTCAATGTAAACAATTCTCCTGCCAAACCTTTATTTTTTTTTAAAAATGTCTTCCTGAAGTATGATTAGAAAAAGTTTAATTCTCCCATCTTATCTAATTTCCTATATTTAGCCATGGAAAAAACTGTTGATTTACCACAGCTAACTGCTGAAGAACAAAGGGTATTAGGGTCATTGATAGAGAAATCGCGTACAACCCCTGATTACTACCCAATGACGCTCAATTCTATAACTGCGGCATGTAACCAGAAATCCTCCCGGAACCCAATTGTTCAATATGACCAGGAAACGATAACGCTGGCAATCAATTCGCTTAAAAAGAGAGGCTTCATTTCAACCGTAACGGGGGGCGGAAGCCGAACGATAAAGTATAAGCATAACCTTGCTGTTGTTTACCCTTTGGTTCCAGCCGCTCTTTCTATCGTTTGTATATTATTGTTGCGCGGTCCGCAAACTCCTGGTGAAATTAATAACAATTCAGCTCGGTTGTATGAATTTGAATCCTTAGAGGAAGTGATGGACATCTTGAAGGAATTAGCGGGGGGAGAAACTCCTTTTGTTCAGCAATTACCGAAAAGACCGGGGCAAAAAGAACAACGTTTTATACATCTCTTCGGACAAACATTTGCCGATGAGACCGATGAGTCTATATATAATGTAGAAGATCGTATTAAGCTGCTGGAGGAAGAAATTGCTTATTTAAAACTGAATCTAGACAAGTTAACGAAAGAATGGTTGAGCTAGGCATAATGAATCTGGCACGAGCCTCCATGCCAGATTCAAATACGCTGGTTATTTTAGTTTCACTTTTCGATCCTTTTAAACTTAAATTCTGGTGACGGGGAGTTGAATATCCCTTGATAATCAATATAATCAGTCGTGCTTAAAATAATTTTAGCATACATGTCGGCCCCAGGGAAATCGATCGTGACGTTATCATCTGCCAAAGGATCATCGGCAAAAATAGTAATCCAGCCAATCCCATAATTAACGGAATAAGCTATTCCCTCAGATGTTGCCGGGAGTATATCGTAAGATTCTTCTCCATCAAAACTGACAGCGACTGCTACCCCACCTTGCAGTAAATAATAGTCGGTAAGGTCCTGCAATGGGATATCATATTTTATTTTTGCATTGGAAACCCGTTGCCAATTATCTGCATCCAATGTGACAATATAAGCGGTATTCGGGTTCTCTACCTCTCCTGGTTCAATATATTCTTTTTTGGTACACGCCAACAAACCTGTTGCTAGCATAATTCCTAAAATAAAGTGTGCGGCGTTTTTCATATTGGTATGATTTATCGTTAGTGTGTATTAATAAGAGTGAAATTCTCGTCCAACGTTTAATTAGGCTGGGCAATTAAACAAAAAAAATGTGGCAAATATGTTGCCACACTTTATGAGATATGATTTTTCTACTAAATATTATTCTATTTCTCTTCTTTCTTATCGTCCTTTTTTGTCTGTTTCGAGATATCCGTTGGCTTTGTTGAATTGCCCTTGATCCCTTTGACGATGATCTCACTTTTAGCCTTATCAAAATCTACTTTTAAGGTTGCGCCATCATCGAGTTCGCCTTTGAGTATTTCTTCCGCTATTGGGTCCTCTAAAAACTTCTGAATAGCACGTTTCAATGGCCTTGCACCGAAATTATGGTCGAAACCCTTTTCTGCGATATGGTTTTTAGCTTCATCGGTGAGTTGGATATTATATCCCAGTCCTTTAATTCGTTGGAATAATGTTTTCAACTCAATATCAATAATTTTGAAGATATCTTCTTTGTCCAGTGAGTTAAATACAATGACATCATCCACACGGTTTAAAAACTCTGGGGCGAATGTACGCTTCAATGCGTTTTCTATCACACTCCTTGAGTGGGCCTCGCTCTGTCCGGCTTTGGCACTCGTAGTAAAACCAACCCCTTGGCCGAAGTCTTTTAATTGGCGGGCTCCTATATTGGAAGTCATGATCACAATGGTGTTCCTAAAGTCAACCTTTCGTCCCAAGCTATCCGTTAATTGTCCTTCTTCCAAGACCTGTAATAACAGGTTAAAGACATCGGGGTGTGCTTTCTCAATTTCATCTAGCAATACGACAGAATAAGGCTTTCTCCGAATCTTTTCGGTAAGTTGTCCACCTTCTTCATAGCCAACATAACCCGGAGGCGCACCTACTAAGCGTGATATGGCAAACTTTTCCATGTATTCGCTCATATCGATCTGTACTAGCGCATCTTCTGTGTCAAACATGAAGCGCGCAAGCTCCTTTGCCAGCTCCGTCTTACCTACCCCTGTAGGTCCTAAGAAGATAAAAGACCCAATTGGTTTTTTAGGATCTTTTAGTCCCGCCCGGGTGCGCTGTATGGCTTTAACCAATTTTTTCAAAGCTTCATCCTGACCGATAATCCGGTTTTTCATCGCTTCGGCCATTCCCAGCAGTTTTTGACTATCCGCTTGGCTTATACGCTGAACAGGAATTCCCGTCATCATAGAAACTACTTCGGCGACATTATCTTCATTGACCACATAACGTTTGGTCTTGGTTTCATTTTCCCAATCGGTTTTCTCTTGTTCTAACTCTTCCAGCAAACGTTTTTCGGTATCCCTTAATTGAGCTGCCTCTTCATATTTCTGGCTACGGACAACCTTGTTTTTTTCGATTTTTATTTCCTCGATTTTCTGTTCAATATCAATGATACTTTGTGGAACATGTATGTTATTTAAGTGAACCCGAGATCCCGATTCATCTAAGGCGTCAATCGCCTTGTCAGGTAAAAAGCGGTCCGTAATATAACGGGTTGTTAAATTAACACAGGCATCAATTGCTTCGGAAGTGTAAGTTACTCCATGGTGCTCCTCATACTTATCCTTGATCCGATTAAGTATTTCGATGGTTTCTTCAATGGAAGTAGGTTCAACCATGACCTTCTGAAAACGACGATCTAAGGCCCCATCCTTTTCAATGAATTGGCGGTATTCGTCTAAAGTTGTAGCCCCCACACATTGTATTTCACCCCTGGCTAGTGCTGGTTTAAACATATTTGAAGCGTCAAGCGAACCTGATGCTCCCCCCGCACCGACAATCGTATGGATCTCATCGATAAATAAAATCACATCAGGCGACTTTTCCAGCTCATTCATTACCGCTTTCATACGCTCCTCAAACTGTCCGCGATATTTTGTGCCGGCGACAAGAGAAGCGAGATCGAGCGTAACCACTCTCTTGTTAAATAAGACCCGTGAAACCTTCCGTTGGATAATACGAAGAGCCAAGCCTTCTGCAATAGCAGATTTACCCACTCCCGGTTCACCAATTAGAATAGGATTATTTTTCTTTCTTCGGGATAGGATTTGTGAAACCCGTTCAATTTCTTTCTCCCGCCCTACAATAGGATCCAATCGGCCTTCTTCCGCAGCTTTCGTTAGATCGCGACCGAAATTATCAAGAACAGGGGTTTTGGATTTAATGTCAGAGACTTTCTTGGGTTGTCCATAACTTTCCTCTTCCCGGTAATCTTCATCACCTGCGGCGCTAGATTGATCTGTCAAATGTGGATCTTTCCGTTCAACTTCCGATTTGAAGATATCATAGTTCATGTTATATTGTTGCAGAATCTGGGAAGCAATATTATCTTCATCCCTTAAGATCGACAATAAGAGGTGTTCTGTTCCTATGATATCACTTTTGAAGATTTTTGCTTCTAGATAAGTGATTTTAAGTACTTTCTCGGCTTGTTTGGTTAATGGAATATTTCCTAGATTGGCACTGGTAATAGACGTCCCCTTCACCGCGTCTTCTATTGATTTACGTACACGCGAGATGTCGATTCCATTGCTATTTAGTATTTTAATCGCCATACCATCCCCTTCCCGAATCAGCCCGAGTAACAAATGCTCGGTGCCGATATAATCATGACCAAGTCTAAGTGCCTCTTCCCTACTATAGGAAATGACATCTTTTACACGTGGCGAGAATTTAGCATCCATATAATTTACCTTTCTTTTTAAAACTCTAATGTATCAATAATTCATTAATACTGTTAAAGGCTTTTTGTAACTTTTATCAACAATTGCGCCAGTTACATAGATGTGGCGGCAAATTGACATAAATGGTAAAAAAACGCCATAAATAACCAATTTTAGGTAAATATCGCGATATTTGAACAAAATTATCAGAAATTATGTCAGATGAGAAAATAATTTTTTCGATGGCAGGCGTAAATAAAGTTTACCCGCCACAGAAACAAGTGTTGAAAAATATTTATTTGTCTTTTTTTTATGGAGCGAAGATCGGGGTTATTGGCTTGAATGGATCGGGTAAATCGTCCCTATTGAAAATTATCGGAGGCCTAGATCAGGCTTATCAAGGAGAAGTTGTTTTTTCCCCGGGATATTCTGTGGGTTATCTGGCACAGGAACCTATCCTGGATCCTGAAAAGACCGTCCGGGAAACCGTTGAAGAGGGTTGCGCGGAGATTATGGCCACCCTCAAAGAATATGAAGAGATCAATGAATCATTTGCATTGCCAGAGGTTTATGAAGACGCAGATAAAATGGATAAATTAATGTTGCGTCAAGGTGAACTGCAAGATAAAATCGATGCAATGGGAGGATGGGAACTGGATAACAAACTGGAACGTGCAATGGATGCACTTCGTTGTCCTGATCCGGAAATAAAAATCGCCACTTTATCTGGAGGGGAGAGAAGAAGGGTAGCGTTATGCCGCCTTTTACTGCAAGAGCCAGATGTTCTTTTATTGGATGAACCTACCAACCATTTAGATGCCGAATCCATTGATTGGCTCGAACAACATTTACAACAGTATAAAGGGACGGTTATTGCCGTAACACATGATCGATATTTTCTAGATAACGTTGCAGGATGGATTTTAGAACTCGATCGGGGGGAAGGTATCCCCTGGAAAGGAAATTATTCATCTTGGCTTGATCAGAAAGCGAAACGTTTGGCTCAAGAAGAGAAAACGGAAAATAAACGTCAGAAAACACTGGAACGCGAATTGGAATGGGCTAGAATGTCACCCAAAGCGAGGCATGCTAAATCAAAAGCACGTTTATCGAATTATGAAAAATTAGCTTCTGAAGAGACTAAAGAGCGGGAAGAGAAGCTAGAGCTTTTCATTCCACCTGGCCCCCGCCTGGGAAATGTAGTGATCAAGGCAGAGCACGTGAGTAAGGCTTACGGAGATAAGGTCTTGTTCGAAGACTTAAACTTTTCTCTCCCTCCGGCAGGGATAGTTGGCATCATCGGCCCAAACGGCGCGGGAAAGACAACCTTGTTTCGTTTGATTACGGGACAAGAGCAAGCCGATAGCGGAACATTTACGGTAGGGGAGACGGTTGTGTTAGGATATGTCGACCAACTTCATGATGATCTAAACCCTGAACAGTCCGTATGGGAGAATATTACTGGGGGGCATGATAATATGGTATTGGGGGCGCGAACAATGAATTCAAGAGCATATGTTTCCAAGTTCAATTTTAATGGGGCGGATCAACAAAAAAAGGTGCAAGTGCTATCAGGGGGAGAACGTAATCGGGTACATTTGGCTATTACACTTAAGAAAAGTGCGAATGTCTTATTGCTGGATGAGCCCACAAATGATATTGATGTAAATACCCTTCGTGCACTTGAGGAAGGCTTGGAAGGATTCGGGGGTTGTGCAGTTATTATTTCCCATGATCGATGGTTTTTAGATCGGATATGTACCCATATCCTTGCCTTTGAAGGAGACTCACAGGTGTACTTTTTTGAAGGTAATTATTCTGATTATGAGGAAAACCGTAAAAAAAGACTAGGGGATGTGAGTCCGCATCGCATTAAGTACAAGAAACTAATATCCTAAACAGCATGAACTCATGATCAAGGATTTAATACGACCTGTCTATAATCGTTATAGACGGAAGCGGGAACTTGCTAAATTTAAAAAAGGCCTAGCGAAGAATCAAGGAGAAATTAAGGTTGTTGTTGGAAGTTCTGAAATTTGTCCGGAAGGTTGGTTGCCGACGGAGGAACATTTTTTGAATTTACTGGTAGAGGATGAGTGGCGATTGTACTTCAAGGAGAACACCATCGCTAATATTTTAGCGGAACATGTATGGGAGCATTTAAGTCTAGAAGATGGCTCTACTGCGGCCGGCACCTGTTATAAATTCTTAAGCAAGGGAGGCAAACTTCGAATAGCGGTACCCGATGGATATCATCCTGATAAGGAATACATTGATTATGTAAAACCAGGTGGCGCTGGAGCCGGGGCATTCGGCCATAAAGTTTTGTACAACTATGAAAGTTTATCCAAGCTCCTGACAGATATAGGCTATCGTACCGAATTATTGGAATATTTTGATGAGGATGGGAGTTTCCACACCCGGGAATGGAGTGATAAGGATGGACATATTCATCGTTCATTGATGTATGATAAACGAAATAAAGACGGTAAACCCCATTATACGAGCATCATTATTGATGCAATAAAATAAAAAGGGAAATTAAAAGACATTAATTTGGCGGGACAATCGAAAATGAGTAAGATGCTCATCTGTTTTTCCACACCCGGTATTTTTCCAGGTCTATGGCAACTTGCTTGAGTACGAGCCCAATAATAAAAACATCGTCTATTAATCCAAATCCCAACATGAAATCGGGGAACAAATCCACTGGAGATAAGAAATACAGAAGTCCCGCTACAATGGCAATAATGGATTTCGTGGGTATATCTTTGTATGTGCCATTGAAATAGTCTTTAATTAATGAAAATAAGAGTTGAAATTGTTCCCATACCCCTTGCAAATCTTCCCTGTTTGCATTTGCCTTTCTAAAGGCTTCATCGATTTTTATTTTGGTTTTCTCCTTATCCTTAATAAGTTCGGATGCCTTATCCTTAGATCGGTTGAATAGTTGACGTAGCCTTTCGATATTGTTTTCGATTTTGTCCTTTATCATATTTATTAAACCACCAATGTTTTATTGCAATTGATTATATGGATTTAGTATCGAGATTTCTTATTCCTTTAGGTAAGCATAAATTAATTCTGCAGTCCGTTCAGAGGCTCCGGGCTTGCCAATGATGTTGAGCAATCCGTCATAGTTCTGGAACATATTCTGTCGATAATCTTCATCGTTTAGCAGGCGATCTAATTCATTTGAAAGAGCCTGTTCATTGAAATCGTCTTGGATTAATTCGCGGACAACCGGTACATCCAGGATCAGATTTACCAGGGAAATAAATTTTATTTTTACTAATTGTCTTGCAATCCAAACGGATAATGCATTTGCTTTATACACGACGACCTGTGGAACGCGGAATAAAGCTGTCTCCAGGGTCGCTGTTCCACTTGCCACGATAGCGGCCTCTGCATGCTTTAATAAATCATAAGTCGCATTGAATATAATTGGAATTTCCTTATTCCCGATAAATTGTTGATAATAATCTTCTGCCAGATTAGGTGCCCCCGCTACGATGAATTGATGTGTTGGAAATTTTGAAGCGAGGGCACTCATGGTAGGCAATAACTTCTTGATTTCCATTTTTCTGCTGCCGGGAAGAAGGGCGACAATGGGTCTTTTATGATCGATGTGGTTTTTATAACGGAAATTTGGATCAGGTTGGAATTTGGCAATAGCATCTAGCAGAGGGTTTCCCACATAATCCACTTCCATTCCCCAATCTTTATAGAAAGCAACTTCAAATGGAAGAATACAAAACATGCGGTCGACTACCCTTTTGATCTTTAAGACCCGCTTTTGATTCCAAGCCCAAACTTTTGGGGAAATATAATAATAAACGGGGATGTCGTTTTTTTTTGCAAATGCCGCGATCTTTAAATTAAATCCTGGAAAATCGATCAATACGACACAGTCGGGCCGGTTAGTAATTAAATCCTTTTTTACTGTTTTTAAATTTTTTAGAATTGTGAAAAGATTGATAAAGACTTCCACAAAACCCATGAAAGACATTGCTGAAGTATGTAAAACAGCTTCAGTGGAGCATTCATTTTGCATGGCATCCCCCCCCACAAATCGGAATTTGGCTTGGTGGTCAATCTTTTTTAACGTATGAATAAGATTAGCACCGTGAAGATCCCCAGACGTTTCACCAGCGATAAGGTAATATTTCATCGTTTACCCTCCTATGTTCATATTTCCCAAAAATACTGCGACCATTGTACCTATAAAAGTAATTAAAACCACACCGCGTGCACTATCACTTAAATCGTTTCGGTAATAATAGCGAACCAACAACAGGTTGATCAGGGCGGCGATAATATAAAAACTCAATTTTTTGTCTCCTGTTTGGATGGTCAGGCTACTAAAGTTGGTCAATATAAAAGCCATACATGGGGCGATTGATCCAAGCAAAACACCGAAATAAAGATTGTTCTTTTTCACGTGAATAGCTTAGCCAAGTCCTGGGTTAGTTTCAAAGGTTTGTTCTTTGGGATTTGAAGTTTCACCCGCGCGCCCAATTTCCCTGTTATTGTTAAAATTCCAGGTATTTAATGCAGGTATGACATGATGTGCTGTCATATCAAACTGGACGGGAACAATAGAAGCATACCCATTTTGAAGCGCCCATACATCCGTATCTTCTCCCTTATCATTCAGATCAAAAACGCCGGTTAGCCAAAAGTAACTACGATTATGGGGGTCTTTCCGCTCATCGAACTCTTCGGCCCACTTTGCATTGGCTTGTCTGCATATCTTGACACCTTTTATGGATTTAACGTTCGGGAAATTGACGTTTAGTAGTGTCCCCGTGGGGATACCATGGTGTAATAATTCTTTGGTGATGGAATATATAAACGGGCGGCACTTACTGAAATCTGCGTCAAGGGTGAAATCATCATAAGAGAAACCAATAGAAGGAATTCCTTCGATTGCACCTTCAACGGCCGCCGACATCGTGCCGGAATATAATACGTTTATTGAATTATTTAATCCGTGATTGACACCCGAAACGCAAAGTGCGGGCTTTTCACCTTTAAATATTTTGTTTACGGCCAATTTTACACAGTCGACGGGGGTGCCTGAACATTTGTACATTTTTACACCCGGGTAAATATGCACTTCATCAATGCGTAAAGGTTTGCCAATGGTAATGGCATGCCCCATCCCCGATTGCGGACTATCGGGAGCTACTACCGTTACATTGCCTATTTTCTGCATTTCTTCGGTCAGCACTTTTATGCCCGGAGCTGAAAATCCGTCATCGTTCACCACTAATATAGTAGGTTTTTTAATTGCCATCTTGCGAAAATACTAAAAGAAAAGCGCCGAATCCAATAGGAGACAGCGCTTTTCCTTAAATAAGGAATTTTAGGCTATAAATCGTTTAACCAATTTACAATTTCATCGCGTGTTTTTCCTGTTTTCTTTTGCAAACGGCCCAACAATTCGTCTTCCTTTCCTTCTTCATATAACAAATCATCGTCCGTTATATCCGCATAGGATTGCTTCACCTTCCCCTTAATTTCGTTCCAGTGTCCTTTTAGCTTTAAATTACTCATAGTTCTGTTTTTATTTTTAAATGTTAGTTATATAACATTTCAATTGAGGGATTTGTTTTAGGAGGTTTTAAAATGACCCTCTCTTTTATTTTGCTCAACTTTATAATAATGTGTTCTTGAGCTTGTAGAACTAATCTGGAATGAGCATAATGGAAACACAAATATTTTTTATTTTAGCAATAAAAAGTTAGATTTGCCTAATTTAATATATTAGATGTATGAATAATTCGGATAAATCCTTAGATAATGTGCACCAATCTGTATCCGTAAGTACAAAAAAGTCTAAATGGGGCAAGATATTGGCATTTTTTGGGCCAGCCTACTTGGTAAGTGTGGGATATATGGATCCGGGAAACTGGGCAACCGATATTGCTGGAGGAAGTCAGTTTGGTTATACATTGCTTTGGGTATTGGTCATGAGTAACCTGATGGCTTTACTTCTTCAAAGCTTAAGTGCCCGGCTAGGGATTGTGCGGGGCAAAGATTTGGCCCAGTGCAACCGGGAAACCTATCCCAAAGGAGTAAATTTTTGCCTGTATATTTTAGCCGAAATAGCGATTATCGCTTGCGATCTAGCTGAGGTATTGGGGATGGCTATTGGATTGAAATTATTATTTGGTTTGGATATGGTTTGGGGCGTATCCATAAGTTTTTTAGATACTCTTCTGCTATTGTGGTTGCAGCGGTATGGAATCAGGAAATTAGAAGTGTTTATTTTAGGGATGATCTTCGTGATCGGCATGTGTTTTTTGGTTCAAATGTTTATGGCTCAGCCCAATGTCGGGGAAATTGCAGGCGGGTTTATTCCCGAAATCCCTAATCATGCAGCCTTATACATTGCTATCGGTATCATCGGCGCTACTGTGATGCCCCACAACCTCTATTTACATTCCGCACTGGTACAAACCCGGAAAATTAAACGGGATGATGTGTCTATAAGAAAAGCTATTAAATACAACTTTTGGGATACAGCGATTGCCCTGAATTTAGCGTTTTTGGTAAATGCCGCCATTTTGATTTTAGCGGCTTCGGTGTTCCATAAAAATGGGCTGACGGATGTGGTGGATTTGGAGGATGCCCATAAACTGCTGGCGCCTTTGTTAAGCTCAGAATGGGCACCTAAACTATTTGCAATTGCCTTAATTGCAGCGGGTCAAAGCTCTACGATAACAGGTACTTTGGCCGGCCAGATTGTTATGGAAGGTTATCTAAAGATACGGATAAGTCCTATCTTAAGAAGGGTGATTACGCGGCTTCTTGCCATTGTCCCCGCACTTATCGTCATTATTATCACAGATGAAAGTGAAGTGGGAGCCCTCTTGATCTTTAGCCAGGTGGTTTTAAGCATGCAGTTGGCGTTTGCCGTAATTCCTTTAATACATTTTGTGAGTGATAAACATAAAATGGGAAAATTTGTAATAAAGAAAACAATTATTTATGTAGCATGGGGCATTGCCACTTTAATAGCCGTGTTGAATTTTAAATTGGTCTACGATGAGGTGACTACCTGGATAGAGAATTCCGATAGCATTTGGCTTTTAAGTATTATTCTTCTAATATGTGGAGGTTTATTGGTTTTATTATTGGTGACGGTAATTTATCCCTTAATTCTAAGGCAAAGGCAACATTCGATAGATTTGCATACTCCCATTACGCGCGTTGATTCATTGCCCAGCCATGATTTCAAGATTATTGCATTAGCTGTTGATTTCTCAAAGACGGATGAAGTTGTTTTCCGATACGCTTTAAAGCTAGCGGAAAAAGATACCTCATTTGTTCTGATTCACATAACAGAGAGTGCTTCCCCACAGTTAATGGGTTCTGAAGCGAAAGATTTTGAAATTCGAAATGATAAAAAGATCATGGAATCCTATATAAGCTTCTTAGAAGAGCATGGGTACCGGGCGACATTTTCGTTAGGTTATAAAAACCGGAATCTCGAAATCGCCAGAATCTGTCGGGATGAACATGCCGACTTATTGGTGATGGGGAGTCATGGACATAAAGGGCTAAAGGATTTTATTTTTGGCGAAACCGTGAATAAAGTGCGGCATTTAGTGAATATCCCTGTATTTGTGGCCCAGTAAGAGCAGCGACTTTTGCATATTTATTAATTCTTGCAAAAAATAATTACCTTAGGGGATTTAGTTTTTCTCAAGGAGGTCTTATGGAACGAGTTTGTTTAGATTGTGGTGCACCGGTCATTGGCCGGTCTGATAAGAAGTTCTGTGATGATGCCTGCCGGAGTAATTATAACAATAAATTATATGGGGAAGAGCTTGCGTATCTGAGGGAGGTAAATGCTATCCTGAAGAAGAACCGCAAGATACTGGAAACACTTAACCCGAATGGGAAAACAAAGATGAAGGTGAAAAGATTACAGTCGCAAGGTTTCAATTTTGATTATTTCACGAACATGTATGAAACTAGCAAAGGAAATATATATCACTTTTGTTATGAATTCGGATACCTCTTTCTTTCTTCAGATGAAGTTTTATTGGTAAAAAGAGAAGGATAGAATGTGGGTTAATAAGCTGACCGCTCCTCGCTGAAGGCTGGCACTGTTTTGCCATTTTCAGTATGTACTTTACCATTTTGCGTATGTACTTTATGCCATTGCAGACACGCAGTATCATATTGCACCCATGCCGTGTTGCATTGCGCCCATGCCGTATTGTATTGTGCCCACGCAGTATTGTATTGCGCCCATGCCGTGTTGCATTGCACCCATGCCGTGTTGCATTGCACCCATGCCGTGTTGCATTGCACCCATGCCGTGTTGCATTGCGCCCCCGCAGTGTTGTATTGTGCCCCCGCAGTATTGTATTGCACCCATGCCGTGTTGCATTGCACCATGCCGTGTTGCATTGTGCCCACGCAGTGTTGTATTGCGCCCACGCAGTGTTGCATTGCACCCATGCAGTATTGTATTGCACCCATGCAGTATTGTATTGCGCCCCCGCAAAACAGTAAGATACCCACGCTTTACCGCATTGCGCCTACGCAAAGCCATAGCTCGCCCACGCAATGAAGTAAAGCGCCCACGCAATGCGACAGATCACCCCTGCAAAGAAGCATTGCGCCCCCACAAAGAAGCAGATCACCCGTGCAAAGGAGCATTGCGCACACGCAAAATGGCAATTTTATGCCTAAATCATCCTCAATTCATCAACAAGGCCGTTTGTCCCGATTCCTCCGCAAGATTGAATAACCTTTCGGTATATATTGAATCATCTTAATCTTAACACCTCTTCGAATACGTGGTGCGATTTAATTTCCCCGAAATTGTCTACATGCAAACGATAGAAGTCCATTATTTTTTGCAATAGTAAACGGCGATCATCGATTGGGATTCGGTATTGGATCAGGTTTTCGATCGTACACCGCATTAAACCTATCCATTGTGACGTATGAGGTTCTTGTAAAACATACTGATGAGCAGGAGCGTTTCGAGTAAAAACACCATTTTGCAGATCGAGATAAGGTAGTGGAGTGGAGGGCAAGGCAGGATAGAATCCCAAGAATTTACTTAATCGTAATAAAAAATAAAGATGAAAATGAGGAGGTGTTTTTTCTGTAGCATCTAGCCAAGAAACGGTATGGAAAATGTACTCAAATAAAGCCTTGTCTGTACTCTGTTGCTTCAGACATTTATAAAGGACCTCGGTTAAATAAAGGCTGATCGCACTTTTTTCCACTTCGTATGGTAGCGTCTGAAAGAGAGGGGAAGGCCGTGCCTCTGAAATCCGCTGTATATTGCCATTGTTCTTATGGTAAACAATCATATCCAATAAGTGCAGGGGCTGTAGGATATTGATACGGATTTTTGCCTTGTTCTTCTTTGCTCCATGAATAATATAGGATTGTAACCCGAATTTTTCGGTAAAGATTTGTGAAATCACACTGTTTTCAGCATGATTTATGGTTTTTAGAACTATTCCTCGGGTTTGATGGAGCACTTTATCTTGTATAGATTAAATTGATAATTTTAGGAGCAAAGATAAAGATTGCAGTTATGAGGGCAAAGAAAGCCATGATGAGTACAGATCCCGCAGCCGCATCCTTTGCTTTTTTAATTAAAGGATGAAAGTCCGGAGAAACAATGTTGGCTAATGATTCCATCGCTGTATTCATCAGTTCGGCTGCAATAACCAAACAGGTGGCAAGTAATACCCATAACCATTCGAAGAGGGATAAGTGAAAAAATAGGCCCATAGCGATCACAAATATGATCGCATATAAGTATATTTTAAAATTCGCTTCTGTTTTAATTGACTGCAGTATGCCCGAAAACGCAAATCCTATTCCTTTGATCATTTTATGTGAGCGGTTCTTCATGTTCTTTACTTTCTTCCGCCCGCTCTTCCAGAATACTTTTACGTTCAATCTTCCGAATAAACCGGTAGATGATCAAAATGAATCCGTAACCAAAAGAGATGACACCTATGATTAGTGGAATTTTATAAAAGCTTACAACGGGATTTTTGACATATATCCCATAATAACATAATATAACGCCAATTACTAGAAAAAAAAGTCCTCTTATCAAATACTTGTTCATGTTATTGTCGTTTAGTCAATGATCACAAAACTACGAATACCTTTTTCGCGCTTGTACGAAAATAAGAAAAATGATAAAGTTTTGAATATATCTATACTAGATAGGGGCGAAGAGGTTCAGGGGCATTTAGTTCAAAAGTTTATTTTATGATCGTAATAAACTTGGAATCGGCCTTTTTATAAACATTAGACATAATTTCGTAACTTCGCATCCTTAATTTTTAGTAGACAAATAGTTGATGTACAAGGAATATAAGCAATTAAATCTATCCGAAATAGAAAAAGACATCTTAAATTATTGGGATCAGCACGGTATTTTTAAGAAAAGCATTCAAAACCGGCCGGCTTCCAAACCCTATACATTTTATGAAGGTCCTCCCTCTGCCAATGGGATGCCGGGCATTCATCATGTAATGGCTCGTACCATTAAAGATATTTTTTGTCGCTATAAAACATTAAAAGGTTACCGGGTAGAACGCAAGGGTGGTTGGGATACACACGGTCTTCCTATTGAGCTTGCGGTGGAGAAGTCGCTTGGAATCACCAAAGATGATATCGGAAAAAAAATATCGATCGCCGATTATAATGATTCCTGTCGCAAGGAAGTCATGCGCTATACCGATGTGTGGAATGATTTAACACGCAAGATGGGCTATTGGGTCGACATTGATCATCCCTATGTCACCTATAAAAATGAATATATCGAAACGCTCTGGTGGATATTAAAAGACCTCCATAAAAAAGGCTTACTTTATAAGGGCTACACCATTCAACCTTATTCACCGGCTGCAGGAACGGGTTTAAGTTCACATGAGCTTAACCAGCCCGGCACCTATAAGATGGTGAAAGATACCACGATCGTCGCAGAATTCCGGATTAAAAAAGATCAGGTTCATTCGCTCATGCCGCTTCTTTTTCAACAGGAAGAAGAAGATACTACATTTATTGCGTGGACAACAACGCCATGGACTTTGCCCGCTAACTGTGCATTAATTGTCGGCAAAAACATTCAGTATGTTAAAATCCGAACCTTCAATGCCTATACACACCGCCCGGTGAGTGTAATCCTTGCAAAAGACTTAATTAAAAACTTTTTTAAAGAAGAGGGAAAGAACAAAGATTTTAGGGATTATAAGCCCGAAGATAAGCTTATTCCCTGGGAAATAGCGGCGGAATTCTCCGGAGCGGAATTGCTTAATATACGTTATCATCAATTAATGCCTTATGTAACTTCTCCTGAGTTGGAGGAAAATGCTTTCCGGGTAGTGCAGGGCGACTTTGTCAGTACTGAAGATGGTACCGGTATTGTCCATGCCGCTGCAACTTTTGGTGCGGATGACTTTAGGGTATGCAAAGAAAATAATATCCCGGGTATATTGGTGAAAGATGAAAATGGGAAAGAAGTACCTATCGTAGATAAGCATGGACGTTTTGTAAATGAAATTACTGATTTTGCCGAGCGTTTTGTGAAAGAGGAATATTATTCGGATGCAGACAGAACGGCTGCCGGATTTAAACCTACCGATGTATTAATTGCCATCAAACTGAAAGAAGATAATAAGGCTTTCGAGGTGAAGAGGTATGAGCACAGTTATCCGCATTGCTGGCGAACAGATAAACCTGTTTTATATTATCCCTTAGATAGTTGGTTCATCCGTACGACTGCCTTTAAGGACCAGATGGCCGCCCTAAATAAAACGATTAACTGGAAACCGGAAGCGACAGGGAGTGGCCGTTTTGGCAATTGGCTCGAAAATTTGGTGGACTGGAATTTATCCCGCTCCCGTTATTGGGGAACCCCTTTGCCTATCTGGCGCAGTGAGGATGGAACAGAAGAAATATGTATCGGTGCCATCAATGAATTAAAATCATATCTCCATAATAGTTTAACTTCAGAAATATTGACAGCGGAAGAAAGGGCATTTCTTCAGGAATATTTGTTAAAAATAGAGGAAGATGATTTTGATCTCCATCGTCCCTATGTTGACAATTTGGTGCTTGTTTCTGAAAGTGGACAGAAGCTATATCGTGAGCCAGACCTCATTGATGTCTGGTTTGATTCTGGTTCAATGCCGTACGCACAATGGGGCTTAGATTATGAAAAACTGCTTGCAGGAAGCGACCGGCCTTTTAAGGAAGGGTTTGAAGATGCTTATCCGGCAGATTTTATTGCTGAAGGTGTGGACCAGACGCGCGGATGGTTTTTTACTTTACATGCCATTTCTACCATGCTTTATGGATCTGTCGCCTTCAAAAATGTTGTTTCCAATGGCTTAGTGTTGGATAAGAATGGCAATAAAATGTCTAAAAGATTAGGCAATGCTGTCGATCCTTTTATGACTATTGAAAAATATAGTGCGGATGCCACGCGCTGGTATATGATCAGCAATGCTTCACCTTGGGACAACCTCAAATTTAATGAAGATAGCCTAGATGAAGTTCGGCGAAAATTTTTCGGAACGCTTTATAATACCTATGCTTTTTTTGCATTATATGCCAATATTGACAAGTTTACATATGCAGAAGATGAGATCGCGATTGCGAATCGACCCGAAATTGATCGATGGATTATTTCCTTGCTCAATAGTTTGAATGAAGATGTTGATCGATATTATGCTGATTTCGAACCTACAAAAGCAGCGCGCGCTATTCAGGCATTTGTTGATGAAAATCTAAGCAATTGGTATGTTCGTCTTTGTCGGAGGCGTTTCTGGAAAGGTGATTATACTGCAGACAAGATCTCGGCGTATCAAACACTTTATACATGTTTGGTGAACATCGCAAAAATGATCGCGCCCATCGCTCCATTTTTTAGTGATTGTTTGTTCCTGGATTTAAATCGGATAACGAGGAAAGAAGAATGCGAATCTGTGCACCTCACTGATTTCCCTCACCTACAAAAGGAACTTGTTGACAAGGAACTGGAAGAAAGAATGGCATTGGCGCAAGATATCTCTTCGTTGACACTCTCATTGCGGAAGAAAGTGGGGATAAATGTGAGGCAACCTTTAAATAAAATCTTGTTGCCTGTATTGGATGATCGATTTGTAAGTAAAATAGAAAAGGTAAAAAATTTGATTCTTTCGGAAACGAATATCAAAGAGATTGAATTCATTGAAGATGCCGCTGGGATCATAAAAAAGAAAATAAAGCCGAATTTCAAAGTATTGGGACCGAAAGTAGGAAAAGATATGAAAACTGTTTCAGCAGCTATTATGTCTTTAAGTGCTGACCAGATTCGCCAGTTTGAAGAGGTCGGTGTTTTTAAGCTGACAGGTATCAACTTTACGATTAGCCCGGATGATGTAGAAATAATAGCAGAAGACGTGGATGGATGGCAAGTAGCAAATATCGGGAAGTTAACCGTGGCCTTAGACATTCAACTTACCCAAGAATTGAAGGAAGAAGGGATGGCTAGGGAGCTCATTAATAGAATACAGAACCTTAGAAAAGTCATAGGTTTGGAAGTAACAGACAGAATAAATGTGCAAATAAGTAACGATTCAGAAATCACTAAGGCAATAGATAACAATTTAGCTTATATTTGCACGGAAATTCTCGCCGATGGGTTGCGTGTTGAAGATACGCTTGCTGATGGAGAAATGATCAGTATTGGGGATAAAGAAATTAATATAGTAATAGAAAAGATTGTAGACCATGGATAAGAATGAAAAAACACGTTACAGCGATGTTGAATTACAAGAATTCAAAACTATTATCTTAGAGAAGATACAGATAGCAAAAGAAGAGTTGGCATCGCTTACAAAATCACTTAGCAGTCCAAATAGTAATGGTACTGATGATACCGCCGGAACATTTAAGACCTTGGAAGACGGTTCTGCGACTTTGGAGAAAGAGCAGATCAACCAATTAGCTGCCCGCCAGAAAAAGTTTATAGATAGTTTGGAAGCTGCTTTAGTAAGAATTGAAAATAAGACCTATGGCATTTGCCGTGAAACCGGCAAATTGATCCAGAAAGAACGCTTACGGGCTGTTCCTCATGCCACATTAAGTATTGAGGCCAAACTAAAACAAAATTAAGTTAAGATAAGCAAGCCAGGGAAACTTGCTTATTTTTTTCAACCTATGATAAATGAAAGGATTTTCCAAGCCGATTCTGTTAATCTCACTCATACTCTTTTTTGATCAAGTTCTTAAATTTTGGATCAAACTGAATATGACTATTGGTCAAGAATTTAATCTAATAGGGGATAAAGCACTTATTCATTTTACAGAGAATAATGGAATGGCTTTTGGACTGGAGTTTGGTGGAGAGGCAGGAAAGTTAGCCTTATCATTGTTTAGGATCGGTGCCATTGCCGCAATCGGATATGGATTGGTTTTCATGATAAAAAAGAAATACCATCGTGGTTTGGTCATGAATGTAGCCTTAATTTTCGCCGGTGCATTTGGGAATATCATTGATTCCGCATTCTATGGATTAATTTTTAGTGAAAGCACTTGGTATAATAAAGCGGTATTATTTCCGGAGGGGGGCGGATATGCAGGGTTTTTACATGGAAAGGTTGTCGATATGTTCTATTTTCCGCTCATTAGCGGATATTATCCGAGCTGGTTCCCGATATGGGGGGGACAAGATTTTGTTTTCTTTCGACCGGTATTTAATTTAGCCGATGCTTCGATTTCTGTTGGCGTTATCCTTATTTTGATCTTTCAGAAAAGCTATTTTAAAGAAGAAATAGCTGAAACCGCTAGTCCCAATAGCGAAATAATAGAAGATTAGGTTCTCTTTATTAATTAACGACAGAAAGCCTCATTATTTTAAGTGGGCAATAATTTCGTCGCAAATATCTTGTGCAACAGCGCGCTTGGGTTTTAATTCGAATTTCATTTCTTTATCTGATGCTGCACTTATAATTGTGATTTTGTTTTGATCACTGGAGAAACCTGCTCCCTCATCCCGTAGAGAATTCAACACAATGAAATCCAGATTCTTCTTAATCAGTTTTGCTTTGGCATTTGCCAACTCATCATCGGTTTCCAAAGCAAATCCGATTAGAAGTTGTTTGGGGCTTTTTTTGGCCCCCAAGGTTGCTAAAATATCGATGGTCTTTTCGAGTGGTAAGTTTAATTCGGAACTCTCCTTTTTTATTTTGTTCTTAGCAATGCTTTTAGGTTTGTAATCCGCTACTGCAGCACTCATCACTGTAATATCCATATTCTCGAAAATCGCCGAACAGGCTTCATACATCTCTAGGGATGACGTGATATTTATTCGCTGTACTCCCTGTGGAGTGGCTTGTGCAGAAGGTCCGCTGACCAGTGTGACCTCAGCTCCTCCATGTTTTAAAGCCTCCGCAATTGCGAAACCCATTTTTCCAGACGAATGATTCCCTATAAATCGTACCGGGTCGATCGCTTCATAAGTCGGACCAGCAGTGACGAGCGCTTTTCTTCCCAATAACGGTAACTCACCCGAAAATTTTTCCCGAAGAAGGTTTAGGATTTGTTCGGGTTCAGCCATTCGCCCCTCACCATATAACCCACTGGCCAATTCTCCGGTTCCCGGAGAAATAATATGGTTTCCGTATGATGATAATCGCTGTAGATTTTTCCGGGTACTTTCATGTGCCCACATGTCGAGGTCCATGGCAGGGGCTAAATAGACCGGGCAACGTGCTGAGAGATATATCGCACAGAGTATATGGTCGCATATTCCATTGGCTAGTTTAGCTAATGTATTCGCGGTCACTGGTGCAATAAGAATGACATCGGCCCATAATGCTACCTCGACATGGTTGTTCCATACACCATTTTCAGGTTCATAATAATCACTTAGAACCTTATTATTTGAGAGTGTGGATAACGTAAGAGGAGTAATGAAATGCTTGGCGTCATGCGTCATGACAACCCGCACATTCGCACCTGCTTTGATCAATAGACGGGTCAAGTAAGCGGACTTATATGCGGCAATGCTGCCGCATATTCCCACTATAATATTTTTGCCTTGTAATGACATTCTTTACTAAAGTTCCTGCTCATCAGAAGGATTTCTATAGTAGATCTTATCATTTATAAATTCATCAATCGCTACCAGTGTGGGTTTAGGCAAACGCTCATAATGTTTTGAAATCTCAATTTGCTCACGGTTCTCAAATACCTCTTCAAGGTTGTCATTAATTGTTGCAAATTCAGCAAGTTTTCCATGAAGCTCCTCTTTTAGGTTGCTCGAAATCTGATTAGCACGTTTACTGATAATAACGATTGACTCGTAAATGTTTTCCGTATTTCGATCCAAATCACGTAAATCACGTGTGATAGTGGAATTTGGGATTATAGATTTGTTTACATTGCTCATGACTCTGGTTTTTTATCCTTGCGGAATAGTTGATTCTTGATTATTGTTGTTTTCTTTCTTCTTTTGTGCCTCTTTTTGGATGTCCGTCCATTGAGCGATCAGTTTTTTAACCTCCTCAACATTCTTTTTGGAATCGGCCTTTAACTTATTTGCTTCTTTTGAATATTTACTTTCTGGATAGTCTTTTAGAAACTCATCAGCAAATTCAATTGCATCTGTATAACGTTCTTCTTGTCTGTATTCTGAACTATTGAGCGCATATAGATACTGCGATTGTATAATATAAAATTGCATCTCTTCTCCGTATTTCGTGTCGGGATAATCGGATAATGAGTTCTCGAAAGCGATTACCGCTGCTTTATAATCCCCAACATCCAGGTAAAGTTTTGCATTCTCATACGATTTACGTTCCAGTTTATCCCGCAGTTCATCGATTAAGGATGCCGCCTCCTTGGCCCGGTCGCTTTCAGGATATAAGTTGATGAAAAGTTGCAGCGATTCAATGGCTTTTTCTGTATTTGATTGGTCTAATGAATATACCGGAGCCTCAAGGTAATAACAATAGGCACCCATGAATCGACATTCCTCTGCTTTAGGGCTGTTAGGATAGGCGTCTACAAAAGTTTTAAACTGATATCTTGCGGTTACATAGTCATGCAATCTGTAATTGGTGTATGCAAAATAGTATTGAAGGTCTTCTGCTTCCGCTCGTCCACGATACCGCTGTACAAGATCATCAAATAAAATCAGCGCCTTGCTATATTTCTCGTTGTTATATAGTTTTATAGCTTCTTGGTATTTCTTTGCTGTGTTGTTACTGGCCCGCAATTTTTCAAATTTACTTTTGCAACCAGCCACCCCTATCATAATAAGAAGTGAAACTACAGCAATCCGGATCAAGCGTTTATTTTTAAACATTTTGCAAAGATAAGTGAATAAAAAATATGTAGCAATTATATTTTGTAGGCTGCAAGATATTCTGGATTTCTTACAATAAGAAAAAAGTGTCCTAATTTAACATTGTTTAACAAATGGAGAAGGACAAAAGAAACCTTAGTGAGAAAGTTCATAAGTTCATAGTTTGATTTGCCGAATCACATTTTTAACATTTAATTCAATTAAATCAGTCATACTCTCACACTCGAAATATTTGTCGTTTTTAAAATAAGCTGCTAATCCTTGTTTTAATTGTTCTATTTTTTCAGGTGTAGATATTTGATCCTGATTTGAAACATCCCGTAGTGCAGCTAAACGATGTCGTTCACTCCTGACTCGATGGACGATGGATGAACGTTCTTCTTGTTGATATTGTGATACGGTTTTTTCCGTGAGGTGTTCCATGGAGAGTTTCACATAGGGAAGGTTTTCCTTAAAAAATTGGGGTAAATAAACCTTTACGTTACCCTCATAGAATTGTTGATCAAAGTCAATTGCCCTAATTCGAAATTGAAAATCGTCAAAATCAGGGGTGATCTGCATCACAAAGTTGTAGGCACGCATATCACCTAATAAAGTAATGATGCATCTCTCATTGAATTTTACAAACTCTTTTGCGATCCTTTTGGGGTTATAGTCTGTATGTGCCAAGGGTGTTGTGGCAAATAGATCACCTGGTATTCCGGCAATATGCTCTTCTACTAATGTCGTTCCGTCTACTAAATAATTTACTTGATTAGGAGAAAGGATCTCTTCTAGTTCCAATCCATAAATTCTGGAAGCATCTGCCTGTTTAATATAGATGTAGTCATACACATCATTTAAACGATTAACGATCCTAACCCGAAAGGGATGAGTATTGCCAAATGTACAATAGTCGATTCGATCAATGTATTTATGCTCAACAATCCTGGTGTTTCCCGATGCTTTTAAGATAGCATAGACGATTTTAAGTCCGGTATGAATGTTGTCAATATCGTTTGGTGAATACAAAGGGCTTTCCCATAAGGTGTCGTTCCCAAATTTATCCAAAACGGGTACCGTTTCGCTGAAGTCCAATAGATCGCTATAAGCGAGCGGAAATTTGCCTTCGCGTTGATAGTTGCGAAGATATTTCCTCAATGCAGGGATGACAGGATAGAGTGGTTTCTTCCTTGATATAACAACATTTGAATTTTTCATCATTAATATATTCCATAAAAGTAAGCATTTGAAGCTGGATGGGAAAAATGGTTTATATTTACTAATTGAACATCCATGCTAAATTAGTAGAAGTTGTGGTTAGACTTTGGTGTGATTATACTCGTTAGGACATTGTGGGATAAAGAACCTAGGTGAAAGCTTTTTCAAAAGGGACCTGTTGGTTTGGCAGAATATAAGATAGAAATAGCAAATTATAGAATAATGGTTGGCAGTGTAAGAATTGAATGGGTGATGTTGATGGGTGGTTGGCTTTTATTGATGAATGTTAGTGCTACGTCAGCTCAGGAAAACGATCAGATTTATGGTATAGGACAGGATCGCGGTAGAATTGACAATAATGAGCTAAATGAAGCGTCAGGACTTGCAGCTTCTGTAAAAAATCCGGGAATGCTGTGGTCCCATAATGACAGTGGAGACCAAGCGCGGATTTTTTTAATGGACGGCTACGCACACATCAAAGCTGTTTTTTATTTAAAAGGGATAACTGGTCATGATTTGGAAGATATGGACTGTATCCAAAAGGATGGTGAAAATTACTTGTTGATAGGAGATATTGGAGATAATACTTCTTCGTTGGAGACAATAAAGGTTTACCTTTTTAAAGAGCCTAAGCTGCTGAAAAAGCAAACATATACGGATACGATACCTTTAGCTATGGTTATAACGTATGTATTAAGGTATGAGGATGGACCTAGGGATGCGGAATGTTTGTTTTATGATCCGATAAGTCAAAAACTTTATATTATTTCTAAGCGGGAATTACAAGTAGGACTTTACGAAACCGAATTTCCCATCCATAGTGCAGATACGCTACTTCTAAAGAAAAGAGTTTCCCTGCCTTTTACGTTTATCACGGGTGGAGATATTTCTACGGATGGTAGAGAGGTGCTTATTAAAAATCTCTTGGAAGTTTATTATTGGAGTCGTAATATCAATGAATCTATTCCGGAGGTATTGAGAAAAAAAGCAACGAAGCTGCCCTATAAAGTAGAGGCTCAAGGAGAATCCATTGCGTTTGCTCATGATGGGTTAGGGTATTATACCGTCAGTGAAGAGCCGTTCGGATTTCAGTCGTCCCTGATTTATTATCCCAGAATAGAGTAGAATGAATGAGATGAAGGTTGCTAAGAATGAAAATATCCTTCTTTATGGACTTGTTTTCGTTGGTTTTTTATAACAAATAATATTCGCTTGATATTATTCTAAAATTAATATCGCTGATAATCAGATTCTTTCTGTTTTCCCCAATATTTTATTGTGGAAATCTTGCCAGAAATATAAAAACTTTTTACTTTTGCCCCCCGCTGCAAGGGAGATCGGAGGGTGTTGAGAAAAGAAAGTGAAGTTTATTTTTTTAAACCGAAACTTTCACTTACCTTTGCAGTCCCGAAATAAAGGGGCCCGTCTGGCGCGATGCCTAGGGTTGTTACAGAGAAGAAGTCACGGTGGTTTTATATGGCCACATTGCATATGCCGAACCGAGAGGGGTGGCAGCATAGTTCTTTAAAAGGAAGAAATCATGAAGCGCAACAGGAGGCCCCTTATGCGTAAGGGGCCCGAAGCCGGGGACAGGCCTTTTGGCCAGATGTTTTCCGGTGGATCGGTTCGGTTATAGAACAGCATCGATTCTATTACGAGTTTTTATAGTATTAGGGTCAAGACAAACAAATCATTTTACAATGGAGAGTTTGATCCTGGCTCAGGATGAACGCTAGCGGCAGGCCTAATACATGCAAGTCGAACGAAGAACGCCGGCTTGCCGGCGGGATTAGTGGCGCACGGGTGCGTAACGC